>JAEEGJ010005057.1_pt1 | contig 42579 bp, 32 predicted proteins | sample 8958761 | NCBI WGS metagenome assembly JAEEGJ01 (sample SAMN16246546, study PRJNA631951) | gut metagenome | biome: gut microbiome; feature: rumen; material: RS-attached | host: Bos | place: Iran: Karaj | collected 2018-10
ATCACATTTTATAACTGATATTATAACTGATAAAGGTCGCTATCGGCCATCAGTTCCACCTTTTTCTCGGCCAGAATACGCTCACAGAGGTCCAGATCCGTCGGACGGATCACCACATGCGCCACATTGCCGTTGGCAAAAGAGTACATATACTCGATGAAGACGCCATTGTCGGAGAGATGCTTCAGCACCACCGACAGCGAACCGCTGGTATTAGGACATACGAAACCGATCACGTCGGTGATCTTCACGGCGAAATGTGCAGCCTTCAACACCTGATAGGCCTTATCAGGATCAGAGACGATACAGCGAAGGATACCGAAGTCGCTGTTGTCGGCAATACTCATCGCAGAAAGGTTGATACCTGCAGCCCCTAAGGCTTCAGTGACCTCGGTCAGTCGGCCTGACTTGTTCTCGAGGAATACGGATAGTTGCTTTGCTTTCATAATGCTATCGTTATTGGTTTATTGCTATAGTTTTCGATTGTCGATGACGCGCTTGGCCTTGCCCGTAGAACGCTCGATGCCCTTCGGCTCGACGAGCTTCACCTTGAAGCCCAGACCGATCACGCTACGCAGCTCTGCCTCCAGCTTCTTCTGCAGACCCACCATCGTGGCCATGTCGTCGGTGAAATAGTCTTCCTTCACCTCGACCTTCAGTTCCGAGGTGTCCGTATTGTTCACGCGGTCCACGGTCAACAGGAAGTGCGGCTCATACTCAGGCAGCTTCAGGATGACATCCTCGATCTGTGACGGGAACACATTCACGCCTCGGATAATGAGCATGTCGTCACAACGGCCGAGGATACGATCCATACGCACGAGCGTGCGCCCGCACGGACATTTATCATAGTGCAGGGCCGTCAGGTCGTGCGTGCGGTAGCGCAGCAGTGGCATGCCTTCCTTCGTCAGGTGGGTGAAGGTCAGTTCGCCAAACGAGCCTTCCGGCAACGGCTCTCCCGTATTCGGATCGAGGATCTCGGGATAGAAGTAGTCCTCATTGAGGTGCGTACCGTGCTGGCACTCGCACTCATAGCCGACACCAGGACCGGCAATCTCCGAGAGTCCATAGATATCGTAGGCCTTGATACCCAGCGACTGTTCCAGCTTCTGTCGCATCTTCTCCGTCCAGGGCTCAGCACCGAAGGCACCGATCTTCAGCTTAAACTCGTCACGCGCCCACTCACACTCTCCCATGGCCTCACCGAGGAACATGGCGTACGAGGGCGTACAACAGAGCACCGTCGTTCCGAAGTCGTGCATCAGCGTCATCTGCTTCTGGGTGTTACCCGAAGAGATGGGGATTACCGACGCCCCGATGTTCGTCGCACCGTCATGAGCACCCAGTCCGCCCGTAAACAAGCCATAGCCATAGGCGACCTGGAAGATATCGTCCTTCCCCGCTCCATAGGCCGTGAAGGCACGCGAGATGGCCTCAGCCCACATCGCCAGGTCCTTACGGGTGTAAAGCACGACGACGGGTTTACCGGTCGTACCCGAAGAGGCGTGGATACGCACAATCTGACTCATCGGCACAGCGGCCAGTCCGAACGGATAGTTGTCACGCAAATCGAGTTTGTTCGTAAACGGGAGCTTCACGATATCATCTATACTCTTGATATCGCCCGGCTCCAGTCCCATCTCCTGGAATTTCTTCCGGTAGAAGGGGGTGTTGTGATAGACATACTCCGCCATCTTCACCAGACGACGGCTCTGGATCTCGCGAAGCTGTTCGCGGTCCATGCATTCAACGCTTTGGTTCCAAATCATAAAAATCTACTTAGTTTTTAGTTCCATGTTAACTCGTATTTGCCTTGCAAAAGTACTATTTTTTTCCGTACCAACAAAATTTCCTGCAAAAAAACTGCTTCCCCCGACCAAGATATCAGGAATTATGTGTATCTTTGCCCAGAAAACCGACAACCAATAACAACCAATGATGAAACGAACCGTTCTATCAGCTATTCTCTGTATGATGGCAATCGCCATGACAGGAAGTCCCGTAGAGATGCAGACCAGTGGCACCACGGTCACACTGGAGTTCTTCACACCGTCGATCGTTCGTGTGGTGAAATCACCCATCGGCCACACTTACGAGAAACAAGGTCTGGTGGTCATCGCCCGGCCCGACGATGTCAGGATTACAAGGAAGGGCCATACCGTCAGCAGCGACGCGCTCACGGTGAGCCTGGATGCCAAGACGGGTGCCCTCACCTTCACGGCCAAGGGCAAGACGCTGCTCCGCGAGAAAGGCGCATGCCTGTTCGAGCCGCGCACCACGGGGCCTGATTCAGGGGCCTACCGCGTCACCCAGTGTTTCCAGCTCGACAAGGATGAAGCCATCTATGGCCTGGGCACCTTCCAGAACGGCAAGATCAACCGTCGTGGCGAACATAAGCTGATGGAACAGTCGAATCTCGAGGACTTCCAGAACGTATTGCAGTCCATCAAGGGCTGGGGTATCTACTGGGACAACTACTCCCGCACACAGTTCGATGACGATGCCGCGAAAGGCATGTCGTTCTCCTCCGAGGTCGGCGACTGTGTCGATTACTATTTCATGTACGGTGGCTCTGCCGACGGCGTGATTGCCCAGATGCGCCATCTCTCTGGTGATGTACCGATGTTCCCGCTGTGGACCTACGGTTTCTGGCAGTGCAAGGAGCGTTACAAGAGTGCCGCCGAGCTCCTCGGTGTCGTCGATCAGTACCGTGCGTTGCAGGTGCCGCTCGACGGTATCATCCAGGACTGGCAGTACTGGGGCTCCAACTACCTCTGGAACGCCATGGACTTCCTGACAGAGGAGTATGCCAACGGTGAGCAGATGATCCGCGACGTCCATCAGAAGCATGCCCATTTCATGATCTCCATCTGGGCCAGTTTCGGTCCGAAGACCAAAGCCTACCGCCAGCTCGACGAAAAAGGGCTGCTCTTCGACTTTGAGACATGGCCACAGAGCGGCCTCACCTTCTGGCCGCCAAGGATGGACTATCCCTCTGGTGTACGCGTCTATGACGCCTTCAGTCCGGTGGCCCGCGACATCTACTGGCAACACCTGAAGCCTCTTCTCGACAAGGGGACCGACGCCTGGTGGATGGACTCTACCGACCCCGACTTCTTCAATCCGAAGGAATCCGACTACGACCATCGGGCTGGTGCCAACGGCACGTGGCGCTCACTGCGCAACGCCTTCCCGCTCGAGACCGTCAAAGGTGTGTATCACAACCAGCGTCAGACGGAGCATCAGAAACGCGTCTTCATCATGACCCGCTCCGCCTTTGCCGGACAGCAGCACTACGGCTCCGGTCTCTGGAGCGGCGATGTTGCCTCCTCATGGGATATGCTGCGCAAGCAGGTACCCGCCGGCCTGAGCTACTCGCTGACCGGCTGTCCCAACTTCAATACCGACATCGGTGGTTTCTTCTGTGGCTCCTACAACACGAAGGGTAGCGGTTCTGCACCTCAGAATCCCCAGTTCCAGGAACTCTACGTACGGTGGATGCAGTACGGCCTGTTTTGTCCCGTCTTCCGTAGCCACGGTGCCGATGCACCCCGTGAGATATGGCAGTTCGGCAAACGCGGTGAACCGGTCTATGACGCCATCGAGTCACAGATCCGTCTGCGCTACCGCCTCATACCTTATTTATATAGCACCGCCTGGCAGGTGACCTCCAACAATGAGAGCTACCTGCGTCCGCTGTTCAGCGACTTTGCTGCCGACAAGAAGGTATGGAATATGACCGATGAGTTCATGTTCGGCCGCAGCATCCTGGCTGCCCCCATCCTCGATCCGCAATACACGCAGGAAAAAGTCATCCGTGAAAATGCCATGACAGGCTGGGATGCCAAACAACCCGCTGCAGGCGACAGCAACGTAGCAGCCGCCATCGACTGGAGCACGCCGAAGACCGTTACGAAGTATCTGCCGAAGGGAACTCTCTGGTACGACTTCTGGACGGGCAAGTCCTATCGTGGTGGACAATCCGTGACCCTCCAGACTTCCCTCGACCGTGTGCCGATGTTCGTCCGTGCTGGCAGCATCCTTCCTTTAGGACCAGAGATGCAATACACGGGTGAGAAGCCCTGGGACAACCTCGAGCTACGCCTCTACCCCGGTGCCGACGGCACCTTCACCCTCTATGAAGACGAGGGCGACACCTACCGCTACGAACAGGGCGTATATGCCACCATCCGTTTCGACTGGAACGACAAAGCTCGTACGTTGACGATTGCTGAGCGCCAGGGCAGCTACCCAGGGATGCTCTCCAGCCGCCAGTTCACTGTCATCCTCCCCGACGGCACCACCAAAACCATCTCCTACCACGGCCACCCCATCACCCTCACCCTATAAAACAATTCGGGCCCGCCTCCTTTACAGGAAGTTGGGCCCGACTGTTCATGGGAAACACAAAAAGGGCACATTTGTTACCTATAGAAGACGGAATCTCAATCGAACCTACGTCGAACCTACGTCGAACCTACGTCGAATCTACATCGAATCTACATCGAATCTACATCGAATCTACATCACATGTAAAATCCGTGGGGAATAAAAAACAGAGGATGCGAAATGATTCACATCCTCTGTTGCTCTGGTGGGCGCTGACGGATTCGAACCGCCGACCCTCTGCTTGTAAGGCAGATGCTCTAAACCAGCTGAGCTAAGCGCCCTTGCTTTGTAAGCGGGTGCAAAGGTACACAAAAAAAAGGAAAAGGGAAGAGTGAAGTGTGAAAAAGTCTAATTCTTTAACTCTTTTTAAGAATATTAACCTAGAAGGTGCTCAATATCGGCCTGGGGAAGGATGCAAAGGATGGCTTTCCCGTCGGGCGTGTAATTGACATTGGTACAGGCAAAAAGTTCGTTGATGACGCTCTCCATCTCGTCATTGCTGAGGATCTGTCCATAGGGAACAGCCGCATGACGGGCCAGACTCAGGGCCAACTGCGCGTTGAGCGATGAGAGCTGGTTGCTGACGACATTGGCATCATCGACCAACTGACGGAGCAAGCGGACGGGGTCAATACCATCGATGCCGGCAGGGATGCCGTTAATGGCAAAGCTATAACCACCCAGGTCTGTCAGATCGAAACCGATACCGGCCAACAGGGGCAAGAGTTTCGGAAGCAGCACTGCATCGGATGGGGCAAACTGGACCACCTCGGGGAACAGCACCTGCTGACTGCTGGCAGTGTGGCTCTCCATCTGCTGCATATAACGGTCGTAAAGGATACGCACACCGGCACGATACTGGTCGATAATCATCAGACCTGACTTGACGGCGGTCATCAGATACTTTCCCTTATACTGGTAATGCATGGGGGACTTCTCGGAGAGAATGCCTTGGGGCGTCGTGCCGGGCATCACACCATCGGCAGGGAAGGCATCAAACACATCGCCTTCAGCAGGGACATCTGGCGTGGTCTTACCAAGGCCTTCGTAGAGCGTCTCCCACCCTTCGGGCGCTGGCGCTGACTTCGGCGCAGAGGACGACTGGCTACTGCGCTCAAAGGGATTATAGGCGGGATTATACTGCAACTGGGGCGGAGCCACCGGACGTTCGGGGTCGAACACGGGAATGTCGGGGGCACCGTTGGTATCGAAATCGATGGCTGGCACCTCACAGAACTTCCCCAACGCATCGCGGACGGCGGCTATCAGGATCTGCCAGATGGCTTGTTCGTTCTCAAACTTGATCTCGGTCTTCGTGGGGTGGATATTCACATCTATATCCTCGGGCGCCACTTCGAAATAGAGGAAATAGGGTATCTGGGAACCGTCGGGGATGAGACGGTCGTAGGCACTGATGACGGCCTTATGGAAATAGGGGTGTTTCATAAAGCGCCCATTGACGAAGAAATAGTCGTGGGCGGTCTTCTTCCTGGCACCTTCGGGTTTACTGACAAAACCAGTGACTGTACACATGGCCGTATGTACCTCGACGGGCAGTAAGTCCTGGCTGTACTGCTTGCCAAACACATCACTGATGCGCTGTCGCAACGTGGCGGGTTTGAGGTTGAGCAGTTCGGTACCATTATGGTGAAGCGTGAAATGAATGTCGGGATAGACCAGCACAATGCGCTCGAAGGCGGTCAGGATATTGCTGAGCTCCGTCGCATTCGACTTCAGGAACTTACGACGGGCGGGCACATTGAAGAAGAGGTTCTCGACCTTGAAGTTACTGCCTACCGGACAGGAGGCTGGTTCCTGGCTCACCACCTTCGAACCGGCCATCAACAAGCGGGTGCCTATCTCATCTTCCCCACGGCGGGTCAACAGTTCGACATGGGCGACGGCGGCAATAGACGCCAGGGCCTCACCACGGAAGCCCATCGTATGGAGGGCAAAGAGATCGTCGGCCTGACGGATCTTCGAGGTGGCATGGCGCTCGAACGAAAGACGGGCATCGGTCTCTGACATTCCCTTGCCGTCATCAATCACCTGTATCGAGGTGCGACCGGCATCGACCACCAGCACATGGATGGTACGGGCATCGGCATCGACGGCATTCTCGACCAGCTCCTTGATGACAGAAGCCGGGCGCTGTATCACCTCACCAGCGGCTATCTGGTTGGCAACGCTATCGGGCAGAAGACGGATCAGGTCGCTCATGATTTCTTGCCTCGCCAGTTAAAGATATCGTATCGATTGAGGGGACGGATATAGTCGTACCACATATAACCTGGCAGTCGTTTGCGCTCATCGGGTATCTGGTTCAACGGGTACATCGTCCCGGAGGTCTTGGGGGTCCAGACGCTCTCGAGTTTGCGGTCCTTCATGAACATACGGAGTTCGGAGGTCTCCTGATAGTTATATATAATAGGTACGCTATCGCCTTCCTCAAAGAAATAGCCAATCAACACATTGTCCTTGGCACGGGCTTCTCGGATATCGCCATCCACGAAAAAGGCAAACATTTCCTTGGAGGACAACTGGTTGTAACAGGCGGTGTCGCTCCGAAGCTGCTGGATGGACATGCAATTGCCGATGACATGGGCATGGTCGATTACGGAGTCTTTCATATACACGTCGATACGGTCGCCAAACAACTGCTGGGAATTGTTCCAGACGATGGGGTCATGATACATCGTCATACAGGAGTCGAGCGAGTTATAGACGAGTGAATCGCAGACGCCCTGCACATCACGGCGGAAGGCCCGCACATGATGGAAGGCATGGATCTTACGATAGACGGAGTCGGTCTCGATATTAAAGGTCACAATCTTAAACGTATCGGCATGCATGTAGAGCGAGTCGCCTTGTGAGAAGTCAATGGCCACAGCACTGTCGGTACACATGGCATAGCCGGTAAATTCGTAGTACTCACCGTAATTGCCTGTCAGCTTGTTACGATTGACGGAATCCACATAGACCACATTCCGGAAGGCCTGGCTCATGCCTTGCTTACTGTCGTAATAGACACTGTCGCCCACCATCATCTTGCCCCCATTGGAGAGCACCGAACGATTCATCAGGCGGGCACGCTCGTTTTTCGTGTCGTAGTAGCCTTGTTCTGAATAGATGTGGCTTTCGCCAGAGACAATATCCGAGGGACCGACAATATGAGCCAAGGACTGACGGGTATCGTAGTACAAGGTGTCAGTGGTCAGGAAGAACTTCGGACTGCGCATCTTCACATCATAGTTGAAGACGGCCATCTTCGAGTTGGTATTATACTCTCCCCAGTCGGAAGTCAACGTGGTCTGATCATCGACCATCTTACCGCCTTCAAAGAAATAGGCATTGTCATAGACACGGTCGTAGTCGAGACTGTCGGTATAGAGGGTGGTTTTCTTGTGCTTCAAGACCACATTATAACGGGCACGGGCCATCTGCTCGTCACCACTGTAATAGGCATAGTCACTGAACAGCGACAGGGTGTCGCCCTGATACATCTTCACATGACCGAAGGCTTCAAAGGAATTGGTGGCTTCATAGAAATAGGCACTGTCGCAATAGAGGCGCGCACCCTGATGCGTGAAGTGAACCTTGCCATTGAGGATCGTGGCGTCACGGTTGATACGGTCATCGTAGTGAAGCACATCGGCATGAACCAGATAGACACGCTCATCCTTCACCGCGGCCTTACGAGCAGGACGACGCTTCTGCTTCTGCGCAAAGGCAGAGACCATCCCCAACGTCAGGACAATCAGCAACAAAAATATAAAAGACTTCCTACTCTTCACTATTCACTATTAACTATTCCCTTTACTTTATCCAACCTTCGTACTCAAACTTACAACCTTTATAATTATCGTTGAGATGGGTATATACACTTCTGATCTTATCGACCACCCACTGATGGATGCGCTCATTCTGGCGCTTCTGGAGCACCACATCCTTCAACACCTGGAAATCCTCGGTGACAGTAGCCTTGTGACCATCGATGCGGTTCTTCAGCTTGGCAATGACACAGACGGTCTTTCCGCGCTGGTTGATCATCTTGAAGGGGTTCGAGATCTGGCCTATCTGAAGGGTATCCACGGCTTTGGCAATCTCGGCAGGGAGGTCCTGCATGCGGAACTTCGACGACGTATGACCAGTCTGCATCATGTTCGTGGACATCAGGCCCTTACTGTTACGGGTGTCCTTATCGTCGGACAGGATCGGGGCAGCATCCTCGAAGGTGAACTTCCCTGCACGGAGGTCTCCTGCAATGGAGTCAAGACGGGTCAGTGTCTTGTTGATGGCCTCATCAGAAACCACCGGCTTACGGAGGATATGGCGCACATTGACTTTCTCACCACGCTTCTCGATGAGCTGGATGATATGGAAACCGAACTCTGACTCGACAATCTTCGACACCTTCTTGGGGTCGGTAAGGTTGAAGGCAACTGCCGCAAAGGCGGGATCGAGGGTTCCACGACCGGCCAGACCGACCTCACCACCACGACGGGCAGTACCTGGGTCCTCTGAATAAAGACGGGCCAGCGTCTGGAAGGTGGCTTCACCTCGGTTCACACGGTCGGTATAACTACGGAGCTCATCCTTCACACGGTTGAGTTCCTCAGCATCGATACGGGGAGTCTGCTGAATGATCTGCACCTCGACCTCAGTGGGTACGAAGGGGATGCTGTCTTCGGGCATATCCTTAAAATAGCGTCGCACCTCAGCGGGGGTCACGGAGATATCCTCGGTGAGCTGGCGTTTCATCTTCTGCACCATCTGACGGTCTTTCAACTCGTCGCGCAGTTCATTACGAATCTGAGAGAGGGGCTGATGCTTATATTCCTCCAAACGCTCACGGGAGCCATCGACCATTTCCAACCAGTAGTTAATCTGCTGTTCGACCTCGGCAGCCACGTCGGCATCAGTCACCTCGATACTGTCGATAATAGCTTGATGCTTAAAGAGCTTCTGCACAGCAATCTGCTCGGGGATGGTACAGTCGGGGTCGCCTGTCCACTTCACACCCTCCATAGCGGCCTGCATGCGCATCGCTTCTACCTCGGACTTCAGGATGGCCTCATCACCAACCACCCAGACCACCTCGTCAATGACAGTACCGATGGAGGCGCGCTTAGCCACGGAATCGGAATCAGCCTGAACAGACAGGGCTGCCGGGGCAGGGCTGCTGAAGGGACTGGCAGAGGCCATGCCCATCAGGGGAACGGCAACAATCATTGCCGGTATGATTTTCTTGATCATGCTCATTAATGTCTATTTACAGTTTTCAATATTTCCTGGTTGATCTGCACGGGATAACGCTGACGCAGCGACTTGACCCACTCCAATTCCAACATCTGCTGGTAGTCGGCCACGACCTGACCTCGCACATCGGTATAGTCGTCGGGATACTTTTTCTGCTTCTTGCCATAAACGGCCTCGATGGGGTAATCGGCATTCTCGGCGTCGAAGGTTGTCTGCTTCAACTTGAAGACCAGACGGTCGATGGTGCCGTTATCTCCTGCCTTGAAGATGCCTTTCTCGACTCGGATACGAATCACGGAGTCGGCATTGAACGTCGTGCGGAGTACCTCTGCCCATTGTTCGAATGGCACCTTCTTAATACTGCGCTTCACCGCCTTCACATCGGCCTTGGTCTTGACGTGGTAGGCAATACCTTTATAATGGGGCTCTTGCCAGGCATAGTCTTTCTTATGGGCATCAAACCAGGCGCGCAGTCCGGTCTCATCCTTCTCTGCACGTTCCCAAACCTCACGGTTGCTGATCTCATAGAGCAGCAGACCATCATGATATTCCTGAATCAGATATTTCATCTCGGAATCAACCGCTGCCAGTGAGTCGGCTCGCGCTTGCATCACCTGCTGACCAGTGAGCGTGCCACCTGACTGTTCTATCCGCTGTTGCACCTTCATATCGGCGATGGCGTCACGAAGGCCCTGCTGTTCGAAAGAACGTACAATCATATCTTTCAACTCCTCGAAGGGCTCGAGTTGCTTGCGTTCTTTCACAAGGATGATATGGTAACCTTCAGAGGTCAGTACCGGACGACTGAACTGTCCGGGTTGCAGGGCATAGGCAGCCTCTTCAAACTCGACAAAGGTCTGACCGGGCTGCATCCAACCGAGGTTGCCCTCGCGAGCAGCGGAACGCGGATCCTGTGACACCTTGGCGGCAAGGGCTGCAAAATCAGCGCCTGCCTGCAGGGCCCGATAGACCGAGTCTGCACGCTGACGCACCAGCTCTTGTTCGTGCTGGGTGGCTTTCGTCGAGAGGCGGAAGAAGATATGGGCAGGCCGTATCAGACCTTTGGCTCCTATCGACTCCTTGGCACGGTTGTAGGCCTTACGGGCCTCATCCAGAATCTCGGCATCGGTCACAATGGTGGGACGTACCTGCTGATCGCGGTACATGGCAAACTCATCCTTAAACGAAGATAAGGTATCAAGGTGTTCATCCACTGCGGCGGCCACCTTCAACTTATAGTTGACAAACAGCTCGGCATACTCTTCCACCGTCTTCTTGTCGATGACACCCTCACCATTGTTCTTGTTATAGGAATACTCGAACTCTGAACGGGTGACAGGTACGCCATTGACCGTCATGACCACGGGGTCAGACTGAGCATGAACCGCAAACGCGACAAGCCATAATGCCGATAGCAGCAGTTGTCTTCTCATCGTGATCAATCGTTGGGACGTGAGTAGTTGGGTGCCTCACTGGTAATGGTGATGTCATGGGGATGGCTCTCGTTGACACCGGCATTCGTGATACGGGTGAACTTAGCATCGTGGAGTTTCTCAATCGTAGCAGCACCACAATAACCCATGCCGGAACGCAGACCACCTACCATCTGGTAAATCACTTCCTGAACGGTGCCTTTATAAGGAACACGTCCGGCGATACCTTCTGGTACGAGCTTCTTGACTTCCTTGGTGTCGCCCTGGAAATAGCGGTCCTTAGAACCATGCTTCTGTTCCATAGCCTCCAAGGAACCCATGCCACGATAGCTCTTGAACTTACGGCCATTGTAGATGATGGTATCACCAGGACTCTCCTCGGTACCAGCAACCAGCGAGCCAATCATCACACAACTACCACCGGCGGCCAAAGCCTTCACGATATCTCCGGAATAGCGCAGACCACCATCAGCAATCAGGGGCACGCCCGTTCCCTTCAGGGCACTATAGACGTCATAGACGGCACTCAGCTGGGGAACACCTACACCAGCCACCACACGGGTGGTACAGATGGAACCCGGGCCAATACCGACCTTCACGGCATCAGCACCGTTGTCAACCAGCATCTTGGCGGCTTCACCGGTAGCGACGTTACCGACCACTATATCGATGTTGGGGAAGCACTTCTTGGCTTCGACCAGCTTCTCGATGACAGACTTAGAGTGTCCGTGGGCTGTATCAATGACGATGGCATCAGCACCAGCGTCCACCAATGCCTGCATACGGTCGAGGGTGTCATAAGTCACACCGACACCGGCAGCTACGCGCAGACGACCTTTGTCATCCTTGCAGGCCATCGGCTTGTCCTTGGCCTTCGTAATATCCTTATAGGTGATCAGTCCGATCAGGTGGTTGTCTTTATCCACCACCGGCAACTTCTCAATTTTATTCTCCTGAAGGATCTGAGCAGCAGCTGCCAAATCGGTCTGCTGATGGGTGGTCACCAAGTTATCTTTTGACATGATCTCCTCAACAGGACGCTCCAGACGACGTTCAAAGCGCAGGTCACGGTTCGTCACAATACCCACCAGATGACGCTCATCATCCACCACGGGGATACCGCCGATATGATATTCAGACATGATGTCAAGGGCCTGAGCCACAGTCGAACCGAGGGGGATGGTGACAGGATCATAGATCATACCGTTCTCAGCTCGTTTCACGATGGCTACCTGACGGGCCTGATCCTCTATCGACATATTCTTGTGGATCACACCGATACCACCCTCACGCGCAATGGCAATGGCCATCTGCGACTCTGTGACGGTATCCATGGCGGCCGTCACAAAAGGCACATTCAACTCGATGTGTCGTGAAAAACGGGTTTTCAACTCTACCGTCTTTGGCAGTACTTCAGAATAAGCCGGAATTAGGAGGACGTCGTCGAATGTCAGACCGTCCATTACGATTTTGTCTGCAATAAATGAAGCCATAAAATATACCTTTCTTTAAATATTGCGTGCAAAGTTACTCATTTTCCCGCACATAGTATTCTGTTTTTAGGAAAAATCCACCTTATTAATGCAAATTAACCAAAAAAGAGTGGCCTGAGCCACCCTTTCTGTATCAATTTGCCATTTCGGAGAGGAACTTGATACGCACCAGTCTGATTTCTTCTTCGGAATACTCATCGCCGAGCTCATCCTGTGCCACACTCAGCTTATCAGTGTCGGACTCACAGAAGTAATCATAGATATCATCGATATGGTCCTCGTCCATGACCTCCTCCAAGAAATAGTCAATATTCAGTTTGGTACCGCTATAGACAATAGCCTCCACCTCGTCGAGCAACTCGTCGAAATCAATGCCCTGGGCTGACGCAATATCATCAAGGGCAATCTGACGGTCTATACTCTGGATAATCTTTACCTTCAGCATAGACTTCTTCGCCACCGTGCGCACCCGCAAGTCCACCTGACGCTCAATGCCGTTCTCTTCGCAATACTGCCGGATGAGGTCGACGAATTCCTTGGCATAGGGCTGTTTCACCTTGCCCTCACCGACACCCTGGATATTCTTCAGTTCTTCAAGAGTCACGGGATAGTCGGTAGCCATCTGCTCGAGTGAGACGTCCTGGAAGATCACGTATGGCGGGCGTTGCAGCTTCTTGGACACTTTCTTACGAAGGTCGCGCAGCATCGCACTCAACGTGGGGTCGAGCGCACTGATACCACCTTCGTGTTCTATCGCCTCACCATCGTCCTGGAACTCGGTGTCCTTCACAATCATAAACGACTCCGGCGACTTCAGGAACTTCTTGCCCGCAGCGGTCACTTTCAGCAGACCGTAGTTCTCTACTTCTTTATAGAGGTAACCGGCAATCAGCGCCTGACGTATCACAGGGTTCCATATCTTGTCATCATCATCGGCACCAGCACCAAAGTTTTCCAGTTCCTCATGGTGATGGGCCACAATCTCATCGGTCTCCTTGCCTATGATGAAATCAATGATATAATCGGCACGGAAGTTCTCCTTGACAGCCAGAATAGCATTCAGCACCGTCACCAGCTGATCCTTCGCCTCGATCTCCGTCTTAGGATGCAGGCAGTTATCACAGTTTCCGCAGTTATCCTTCGTATAGGTCTCTCCAAAGTAATGGAGCAGCATCTTACGGCGGCAGACAGACGTCTCTGCATAGGCAGCAGTCTCTGCCAGCAGCTGACGACCGATATCCTGTTCGGCCACCGGCTTACCCTCCATGAATTTATCCAGCTTCTGCAGATCCTTATAGGAATAGAATGCTATACAGAGTCCCTCACCGCCATCACGGCCTGCACGACCAGTCTCCTGATAATAGCCTTCGAGAGATTTCGGGATATCATAATGTATCACAAAGCGCACGTCGGGCTTATCAATACCCATGCCAAAGGCGATGGTGGCCACAATGACATCGATATTCTCCATCAGGAAGTCGTCCTGCGTCTGTGTCCTGGTGGTCGAGTCAAGTCCGGCATGATAGGGCGCTGCCTTGATATCATTGGCACGAAGGATGGCAGCGAGTTCTTCCACCTTCTTCCTCGACAGGCAATAGATGATGCCGCTCTTTCCCGGATGCTGCTTGATAAACCGGATGATATCCTTATCGACATCCTTCGTCTTGGGCCGTACCTCGTAATAGAGGTTCGGACGATTGAACGAGCTCTTGAACTCCTTGGCATCGATGATGCCGAGATTCTTCTTGATATCACTACGCACCTTGTCGGTGGCAGTGGCAGTCAAGGCGATGATGGGGGCAGGACCTATCTCATTGACAATAGGACGGATACGACGATATTCCGGGCGGAAATCGTGGCCCCATTCAGAGATACAATGCGCTTCGTCGATAGCATAGAAGGATATCTTCACGGTTTTCAGGAAGTCCACATTATCCTCCTTCGTCAGAGACTCAGGCGCCACATAGAGCAGTTTGGTGCGCCCTTCTATGATATCCGTCTTGACTTGATCGATGGCAGCCTTATTGAGAGATGAATTCAGATAGTGTGCCGTACCCTCTTGCTCACTGAGGTTCGATATCACGTCCACCTGATTCTTCATCAAAGCAATCAGGGGTGAAATCACGATGGCAGTACCCTCCATCAACAAGGAAGGTAGCTGGTAGCACAACGACTTGCCGCCGCCAGTAGGCATCAAGACAAACGTGTCGTTGCCATCCAGCAGATTCTGAATAATCTGTTCCTGATCACCTTTGAACTTATCAAATCCAAAGTACTTTTTCAGGGCTTCGGTAAGACTTCTTTTCTCAGTCATAATTCTTAGTTATTTAGGCTTCGTATTGTTGAAGATGTGACTTAGCCATCTGTTGATGGACATAGTCGGCAGTCACCTCAAATTTCTTGATTTTTCTTGACGGCATGTCAAACATGGCATCCATCATCACGTTCTCTACAATCGAACGCAGACCACGGGCACCCAGTTTATACTCAACGGCCTTATCGACCATCGCCTCCAGAGCATCCTTCGTGAATGTCAAGGCCACACCATCCATCTCAAACAGTTTCTGATACTGACGGATAATGGAGTTCTTGGGCTCTGTCAGAATTCTCTCCAGAGCCGTCCTGTCGAGCGGATTCAAGGATGTCAGCACTGGAAGACGACCGATAATCTCAGGTATCAGTCCAAAAGACTTCAGGTCTTGCGGCTGTACGTATTGCATCAGATCTTTCTTGTCAATTTTCCGCACATTCTGTACAGAGTTATAACCCACGACATGGGCATTCATACGCTGGGCAATCTTCTGTTCTATACCATCGAAAGCCCCTCCGCAGATAAACAGGATGTTACGGGTATCCACATGGATGTAATCCTGGTCAGGGTGCTTACGCCCGCCTTTGGGCGGCACATTCACCATTGTACCCTCCAACAGTTTGAGCAGGCCTTGTTGTACACCCTCACCACTCACATCACGGGTAATGGAAGGATTGTCGCTCTTACGGGCTATCTTGTCAATCTCATCAATAAACACGATGCCACGCTGAGCTGCCTCCACGTTATAGTCAGCGACCTGGAGAAGACGTGTCAGGATACTCTCCACATCCTCACCGACATAACCGGCCTCCGTGAATACCGTCGCATCGACGATGGTAAAGGGCACATCGAGCAGCTTCGCAATGGTACGTGCCAACAAAGTCTTACCCGTACCCGTAGAGCCCACCATGATGATGTTACTCTTCTCGATCTCCACACCGTCAGCATCCTCTGGCTGCTGCAAACGCTTGTAGTGATTATAGACAGCCACGGACAGATAACGCTTCGCATCATCCTGACCAATGACATACTCATCAAGATAGGCCTTGATCTCTTTGGGCTTAGGCACCTTCTGCTGCTCAAACTTCTTCTGACCTGGCTTCTGCTTCTGACCGCTGAGATGTTCTTGGACGATACGATAAGCCTGTGCGGCACACTCGTCACAGATATAGCCGTTGACACCTGTTATCAACAGCGATACTTCCTTATCACTCCGCCCACAGAAGTTACACGCTTTCTTCATTCGCATTATTTCTTTCTTGTCAGGACCTCATCAATCATACCATACGCCTTGGCCTCCTCCGCAGTCATCCAATAATTACGGTCAGAGTCGGCATACACCTTGTCGTAAGGGGTATGGGAATGATCAGAAATGATCGTATAGAGTTCTTTCTTGAACTTCAGGATCTCCTTAGCCTCAATCTCGATATCCGAGGCCTGTCCCTGGACACCACCCAACGGCTGATGGATCATCACACGACTATGAGGCAGTGCGGCGCGCTTACCCTCCTGACCGGCCACGAGCAACACAGCGCCCATGGAGGCTGCCATACCCGTACAGATGGTGGCCACATCACTGGAGATGAACTGCATCGTGTCGTAGATGCCAAGACCTGCGGTCACGCTACCACCAGGGGAATTGATATAGATAGAGATATCCTTCCCGGAATCCACGGAATCCAGATAAAGCAACTGGGCCTGCAGCGTGTTGGCTGTATAGTCGTCGATTTGCGTACCAAGGAAAATGATACGGTCCATCATCAGACGTGAAAACACATCCATCTGCGTCACATTCAGTTGACGTTCCTCCAGGATATAAGGGTTCAAATACTGAGCCTGCGCCTTCATCACATCATCAAGCGCCAGACCATCCATGCCTAAATGTTTTGTGGCATATTTTCTGAAATCATTCTTCATCATATTCGTTCTTCCTTTCTAATGATACTAAACAAGAAAAAAGGCTATCGACCTTTGACATCTTGTGATTGGAACACAAAGGTAGTCAAAAAAGTCGATAACCTCTCACAATTAGGGGTTATTTTTTCCTAAAAATTCTTATTTTTCTTGCATTAGCTTGTTGAAGTCCTCCAAACTGACCTCTTTTTCAGTGAGTTTTACCACTTTCTTAAGGGCCTCTGTCAACTTCACATCAACGGCACGATCCACGAAATTCTCAACGTTCTCGCGCTTCTTCAGCTGCTCTGCTGCGTAGTTCTCAAGCACGTCATCAGGCACATTACTCATGCCATACTGAGCAAACTGGGCACGAATAGCGTCCTTGGCCACCGACTTCAGGTCGGCATCCTCAACCTTCACCTCATTAGCTGCCACGAGCTGTTCCTTGATCAGATGCCACTTCAGTTCCTTGATGCTACCCTCGAAGTTCTTCTCCACATAATCAGCACCCTTGTCCTTGTTGTTCTGCAACATGACACGCTTCAGAAGAGCCTCCGGGAACTGCAGGTCACCGACCTTCTTCTCCATATAAGCGCGCAGATCCAACATGAACTTGTAGTCGCTGTTCTGCTGCAGCTGAGGAGCGACGCTATCTGCAATCTTCTGACGGAACTCCTGCTCGTCCTTCACCGTACCTTCACCGAACACACGGTCGAAGAGCTTCTGATCCACAGGAGCTGGCTGGAAATGACGGATCTCAGTGATCTGATAGCTGAAGTCGGCTGTAAGGTCCTTCACCTGCTCCTTGTCAACCTTCAACAGGGCAGCCACCTCGGCATCACTCTCCGGATAGGCTTTCTTAGGATTGAAGGTAATGATATCACCGGGCTTGGCGTTGTCGAAGAGCTTACGCTGATCCTCATCCTTGATATATGCCGGCATCACCATACCACCCTCGGTCGTGATACCACCATCCTTGGTATTACCCTCAGCATCAAGCTCACGCAGGTCACCAGTAATGGTGTCATTGCCACTGAACACATCGGCCTTCACAAACTCACCAGCCTGTGACTGGTACATCTGTACCTGATCGTCAATCAGCTTGTCATCAGCCTTGATCTCATAATAATCAATCTTGTCCTTAGCAGTCAGTTCTGCCTTGAACTCCGGAGCAACAGCAATATCGAACACGAAAGTCAGGTCGCCATCTTTCTCAAAATCCTGAGGCACCTGCTTCTCTTCATTGGGAAGGGGCTCACCCAGCATCTGGATCTTGTTCTCGCGGATATACTCATACAGTTTCTCTCCCATCAGCTTGTTGATCTCGTCAACCTTCACAGCCGTACCGTACTGTTTCTTAATCATTCCCATGGGAACCATTCCCGGACGGAAGCCAGGAACCTGAGCCTTCTTACGATAATTCTTCAGTGTTTTCTCTACCTGTTCCTGATAATCAGCAGACTCAATGGTCATTGTCAGCAGACCATTGATCTTGTCAGGGCAATCAAATGTAATCTTCATTGTCTATTATACCTTATTTATTATTATATTCAAATTTGAGCGTGCAAAAGTACAAAATTAAGTTGATAGTTAATGGCTGACTGTTGACAGTTTAATATTATTTAACTTTCGAAAGCGCACTCTTTTCTTGTTCTTGTGCCTTACGCTCCTCCTCGATCTTCTGGAAATCCTTCTGTCGGAGCACAAACGACTCAGTCAGATAATTCTTACGCACCACCTGATTGGCAGCCAGTTCCTCGGGTGTGCCTTGGAAGAGGATGCGCCCCTCGAACAGCAGGTAGGCACGGTCGGTGATACAGAGGGTGTCCTCCACATTATGGTCGGTGATGAGGATGCCGATATTACGGTCTTTCAGTTTCCAGACGATGAACTGGATATCCTCCACGGCAATGGGATCGACACCAGCAAACGGTTCATCGAGCATGATGAACTTCGGTGCGATGGCCAGACAGCGCGCAATCTCCGTTCTACGACGCTCACCACCCGACAACTGGTCACCCTTATTCTTACGCACCTTCTCCAAACGGAAGTCAGCGATGAGACTCTCCAAAGTCTCAAACTGTTCTTCGCGAGGTTTACCCGTCATCTCCAATACGGAGAGGATGTTATCCTCCACACTCATCTTACGGAACACAGAGGCCTCCTGCGCCAGATAGCCGATACCAGCACGGGCACGCTTATACACCGGGTAGGAGGTCACCTCCTCGTCACCCAAATAGATATGCCCACCATTGGGCAACACCAGACCTGTGGTCATATAGAACGATGTCGTCTTGCCAGCACCATTAGGTCCCAACAATCCTACAATCTCTCCCTGCCTCACGTTAAAGCTCACATCGTTGACAACGGTACGTTTGCCATAGCGCTTCACCAGTCCTTCTGTGCGTAATACGATACTTTCTTGTTCCATAATCGGCTGCAAAGTTACAAAAAATCGCCTACAGACCACACGGATTTTACGGATTTTAATCCTAATTAATAAAAAAAACTATATAATCTGTATAAACCATAGGAAAAAAATAACTACCTTTGTACCCAAATTACAATCTATCGATGTTGATAACGAAATGGCTGACCACCTTCGGTCGATACCTGATGCTGATGGGTCGCACCTTCTCACGACCAGAGCGGATGCGTATGTTTTTCAAGCAATATGTTAAGGAAATGGCGCAACTCGGTGTCGATTCCATCGGCATCGTATTACTTATTTCCTTTTTCATAGGTGCCGTCATCTGCATCCAAATGAAGCTTAACATCCAGAGTCCATGGATGCCTCGTTGGGTCAGCGGCTACACCACACGTGAAATCATGCTCCTGGAGTTTTCCAGTTCCATCATGTGCCTCATCCTGGCAGGAAAGGTGGGGTCGAACATCGCCTCTGAAATTGGTACGATGCGCGTCACCCAACAGATTGACGCCCTGGAGATCATGGGTGTCAACTCGGCCAGCTACCTCATTCTGCCCAAGATCATAGGCCTGATTACCATCATGCCCTTCCTGGTCATCTTCTCTTCGGCCATGGGTATTGTCGGTGCCTATGCCACAGCATACATTGGGCATATCATGCCACCCGACGACCTTACGCTTGGTCTGCAACACAGCTTTAAATCGTGGTTTGTCTGGATGTCGATCATCAAAAGCCTCTTTTTCGCCTTTATCATAGCCAGCGTACCTGCTTTCTTCGGCTATACGGTGGAGGGCGGTTCTGTCAATGTGGGTAAAGCCAGCACCGACGCCGTTGTCTCCTCCAGTGCGCTAATCCTGTTTAGTGATGTCTTCCTAACCCAACTCCTGTCATGATAGAAGTTTGTCACTTGTATAAAAGCTTTGAGAACAAGGATGTGCTGATAGATATCAACACAACCTTCGAGGACGGTAAGACGAACCTCATTATCGGTCAGAGTGGCTCAGGAAAGACGGTGCTGATGAAGAATCTCGTGGGTCTACTGAGACCTACCAGTGGTCAAGTGCTGTACGACGGACGTGATTTCGTTCAGATGCCCAAGCACGAGCAGGTGATGATGCGTCGTGAAATGGGCATGATCTTCCAAAGTGCAGCCCTCTTCGACTCGATGACCGTACTTGAGAACGTGATGTTCCCACTTGACATGTTCTCGTCGATGAACCTCCGGGAACGAACCAAACGGGCTCAAGAATGCCTCGACCGTGTAAACTTAAAGGGTGCGGAAGAGAAATTCCCCGGTGAGATCTCAGGAGGTATGCAGAAACGTGTGGCCATCGCCAGAGCTATTGCCCTGAACCCGAAGTATCTCTTCTGTGACGAACCCAACTCCGGCCTGGACCCCAAGACATCGCTTGTCATCGACGAACTGCTGCAAAGCATTACCAAGGAGTTCAACATCACCACAATCATCAATACCCATGACATGAACTCTGTCATGGGTATTGGTGAGAACATCATCTTCATCTACGAAGGACATAAGGACTGGCAGGGCGAGAGCAGTCAGATCATGGAGTCAGACAATCAACGACTCACCGACTTCATCTTCGCCAGTGACCTGTTGAAGAACATGAGAAAGATTGTCATTGACATTAGAAATTCCACTTGGCAGCAATCGTCGGATTGATGAAGAACGACTTATCGTTGTAAGTATTATAGATGAAATTATTACTGATCTCAATCTCCGAACCGAAACTGAGATTCGGTGTCACATTATACCAGAACTGCGGTTCCGTGAGGATAACGAGCATGCCATGCCCCTCATGGCCGGCACGCCAATTCTCGCCACGCCAGAAATCAATGAAACCAGAGAAGGTGCATTTCTTATTAGCAAAGTTCAATCCCCAGACTCCCGTCAACTGGAAGCTATGATAGGCAGAGGTATAGTCGTAACTCTTGAAAAAACGTTTGTATAACAATTGTACAGACCACGTTTTCGAGAAGTCCGCATTATGGCCATTATAAGCGCCACCAAGAAGTGCTGCATGCTGGAAACTACCAATCTGGTCACGGCCCAAACCACCATCATACTCAACATGGGCAGCGAAGCCCTGTTTTCCGATATTAAACTCACGCGAAATCTCGGTATAGGCACTGCGGAAGAACTTACGGCTCATGTCGAGATCGACAAAATAGAACCAAGAACCCCATTTGTCAGCCTTGAACTGTTCAAGGGTAATGGTCACCTTCTGTCGTCCAGCTTCTTCATCGGGATAGATGTTACGTCCGAAATCATAGTGTAACTGGATGTTCTGTGCCTGCATCGTGATGGCGGCTACCGTCATCAGTGCTAATGTCAAAAATTTCTTCATATGGTTATAAATTAATTAATAAAATTATAGGAGTGGTGCTACATACTTTAGCACAAAGAATGCCGAAAGGATATACATGACATAAGAGAGTTCCTTATACCGGCCAGTGCAGACCTTAGTGATCGCAAAGGAGAGCATACCAAGCACGATGCCCTCTGAGATACTCGCCGTGAAGGGCATCATCAGCATCGTGACAAAACAAGGCATCGCCTCGGTGAAATCGACAAAGTCGATATGGACGATGGAACGCAACATCATGACACCTACCAGGAAGAGAGCACTTGTCGTGGCTGCAGCGGGAATCATCAGGAACACTGGCGAGAAGAAGAGCGCGGCCAAGAAAAGCATCGCCGTGGTCAATGAGGTCAGACCTGTGCGCCCACCCTCAAGAATGCCCGTGGTGCTTTCTACATAGGTGGTGACTGTCGAGGTACCACAGATCGCGCCGACCGTCGTACCCACGGCATCGGCCATGAGAGCCTTGTTGAGATGATGGATACGACCTGTCTTCTTATCGGCCATCCCTGCACCGGTGGCTGCACCAATGAGGGTGCCGATGGTGTCGAAGAGATCCATGAAAAGCAAGGTGAACACCACAATGTAATACTCGACATCCAGACTGATGAAACGAGAGAAATCAATATGGAAAGCGACAGGTTCGATAGAATGAGGCATGCTGACCAGGGTGAATCCCTCTGGAATCTTGGTGACGCCAAACGGAATGCCGATGATGGTCATGATGATAATCGTATAAAAGAGGGCTCCCTTGACCTTAAGCGCCAACAGCACAGCACCTAACAAAATACCACCCGCCGCAATGAGTGTCGTGGGTGTCCAGGCACCTAAGGACGTCATCGTCGCCTCACTGGACACCACGAGGCCGCCATTCTTCAGACCGATAAAAGCAATAAACAGTCCGATACCCACGGAGATGGAATAGCGCAAGTTTAGCGGAATCGCATTGACAATGGCTTCACGCACCTTGAAAATGGTAAGGAAGATAAAAACGATACCCTCAATGAAGACTGCTGCGAGGGCTTGTTGCCAACTATAGCCCATAACGATGACAAGTGTATACGCAAAGAAGGCATTGATTCCCATGCCAGAAGCCAGTGCAAAGGGCATTTTCGCATAGAAGGCCATGACCATGGTTGCTATGGCTGCAGCAATAACGGTCGCGGAAAACACAGCTCCTTTATCCATACCGGCATCACAAAGAATCAACGGGTTCACGGCAAGGATGTAAGACATGGTAAGGAAGGTCGTCAGACCAGCCATCATCTCGACTCTCACGGAATGTTTAGCTGGGTCGAAACCCAGCAGGGATAAGAATTTGTTCATTTGATCTGATTATTTAGTAAGGTATATATCATTCGTGCTGTATGATCTGGAGCCTTCTTCTCGCCTAACAGGCGCCAGACGTCTGCATAGCCCTGAAGCATCACCTCACGGGCCTCACCCTCAAGGATCAAATCCAGTTCGTGACGAATATGGTCGATGGTAAAGGTATCTGCCAATAACTCTGTGACGATCTCACGATCAGCAATAAGATTAACTAAAGAAATATATTTTACCTTCAACAGATGACGGCGTATGAACGCTGAGAGCTTGGGTAAGGGCAAACGGTAGCACACCACCTGAGGCACACCGAACAAAGCGGTCTCAAGTGTTGCCGTACCACTCGTTACAAGGGCTGCATGGGCTTGTAAAAGCAGCTCATAAGTCTGGTCGAATACGATTTCCACGTCATAGCCTTCCATAAACTGCCGATAATACCCTTGTTCAATAGAAGGAGCACCAGCAATGACAATCCGATACTGTGCGCCATACGGCTTTACCGCCTCAAGCATGGCTGGAAGATTATCCTTGATTTCCTGTTGACGACTACCCGCCAGCAAGGCTATCACTGGCTTGTCTGAAGGACGCTTTGCGACAGGTTTGTGGCACTTAAAGAAGTCACGAACCTCATCAGCTGTCGGATTACCTACGTAATGAATGGGATAATGGTGTTTCCCCTCGAAAAAAGGCACCTCGAAAGGAAGAATGGAAAACAATTCGTCAATGTCGCGCTTGATGTTCTTGATACGATACTCCTTCCACGCCCATATCTTTGGAGAGATGTAATAATAGACAGGAATATTTGTCTCAGATTTTACATATTTTGCTATCTTCAGATTGAAGCCCGGATAATCAACCAGAATCACACAGTCCGGCTGCCAATCCAAGATATCCTGCTTGCACACGCGCATATTCCGCAGTATCACAGGTAAATGGAGAAGTACGGGAATAAACCCCATATAAGCCAGTTCTCGATAATGCTGGACCCGCGTACCACCGACTGCCGTCATCAGATCGCCACCGAAGAAACGAAACTCTGCAGAAGAGTCAATTTCTTTCAACGAACGCATCAAATGAGATGCATGTAAGTCACCAGAAGCTTCACCAACGATCAAATAGTATCTCATAGATTTGACTGTTTGACAGTTTCACACTGTAGGTTCCAATTCCTGATCGTTTCGACAGTCTGATAAGCTGTAACGTCAATCTGCGTAGGCGTAATGGCGACATACCCATGAGTAAGGGCCCAACGATCGGTGTCCTCAGCCTCTGGTTCATCATTGCTATAAGCCCCCACCATCCACCAGTAGTCATAGCCACGAGGGTGATGGCATCTGACGACCTCATTGCCCCATGTACCTCGAGCCATACGACAGACACGAACCCCTTTATATTCCGATGCCAAAGGAAAATTGACATTGAGACACACCCCGAGGGGAAGGGGCTCAGACAGGACATGCGCGGTTATCTGCCGAACGAGTGGACGCATCGGCGAGAAATCAGCCTCCAAGCGCGTGTCACAAAGGGAGAAGGCCACAGAGGATATATATTTCATGCTCCCCTCAAGTACGACTCCCATCGTACCACTGTAATGTACATTCACAGAGGCATTATCACCATGATTGATACCGCCTATCACCATATCCGGCCGGCGAGGCACCAACTCTGCCAGAGCGATCTTCACACAATCCACAGGCGTACCGTTGCATGACCATACCTCCAAGCCCTCTCGTCGCTCCCGGCACTGCAGTCGCAGGGGCTCGGTAGCAGAAAAAGCACAGGAGAAGCCACTGCGAGCCGACTCTGGCGCACAAACAAGGATGTCGCCATAGTCTGAAAGCATCTCCACCAAGGAATGAATGCCGGGTGCTTGATAGCCGTCATCGTTAGAAATCAGCAGCAGCGGTCGTTTATTTTCCATAAAATTTCACCGTTTTGACTGCAAAAGTACGAAAAAAGGTTTAAATAAACGGATTTCTCGATAGAAATATGTAACTTTGCGGGCAAATTTTCTAATATACTAAGGTAGAAGAAGACTGATATGGGTAAGATTATAGCATTAGCAAACCAAAAAGGTGGCGTCGGAAAGACGACGACGACCATCAATCTGGCAGCTTCGCTTGCCACGCTGGAAAAGACAGTACTGGTAGTGGATGCAGACCCACAAGCCAATGCCTCAAGTGGTCTTGGCGTGGATATTACAGAAGTAGAATGTTCGCTTTACGAGTGTATCATCAACCAGACAGACATACACGAGGCCATCTACACCACAGACGTTGAAGGTCTCGACATCATACCAAGCCATATTGACCTGGTTGGCGCAGAGATAGAAATGCTCAACCTCGAAGACAGAGAAAAGATCATGCGGAAGCTGTTAGATCCTATTCGGAATGAATATGACTACATCCTCATCGACTGCTCACCTTCGTTGGGGCTTATTACCGTCAATGCGCTCACCGCTGCAAATTCAGTGATCATCCCTGTCCAATGTGAGTATTTCGCACTGGAGGGTATCAGCAAACTGCTGAACACGATTAAGATCATCAAGAACAAGTTGAATCCGAAACTGGAGATAGAAGGTTTCCTGCTGACGATGTACGACTCACGTCTGCGCCTGGCTAACCAGATTTACGACGAGGTAAAACGTCATTTCCAGGAGCTCGTATTCAAGACCGTTATCCAACGCAACGTAAAACTTTCAGAAAGTCCTAGTCACGGTCTGCCTGTCATCCTATACGACGCAGACTCTACCGGCAGCAAAAACCACCTGTCACTAGCAAAGGAAATCATATTAAAAAACAAATAAGCCATGGCTGTTAGAAAAAAATATGACCGCAATGTCCTCGGACGTGGCCTTGATAATATCAGCACCAGCAAAGGACGAGGGCTGGATGCACTTATCGACACTACAGACATCGAGACGCAGGGATCTTCGAACCTAAACGAGATCTCACTCAATTTGATAGACCCCAATCCCAACCAACCAAGAAGAGAGTTTGATGAAGCGGCGTTGGAGGAACTGGCAGCCAGTATCAGGGAGATCGGACTTGTCACTCCTATTACCTTGCGCCAAGCCGACAACAACAGATATCAAATCATCGCTGGCGAACGACGTTGGCGAGCCTCACAGATGGCAGGACTGAAAAGCGTTCCCGCCTATATCAGGACTGTCGAAGATGACTCCGTGATGGAGATGGCACTTGTGGAAAACATTCAGCGTGAAGACTTGAATGCCATAGAAATAGCCTTGGCCTACCAGCATCTGGCAGAGTCGACAGGCATGACCCAGGAGCGTATATCGTCACGTGTAGGGAAAAGTCGCACCTCTGTCACTAATTACATGCGATTGCTCAAATTGCCAGCACAGATTCAGATGGCCCTGAAGAACAAAGAGTTAGACATGGGACATGCACGCACGTTGTTGTCACTTGATAGTCCTTCTGCACAACTGAAGCTTTTCAAGGAAATACAACGCAATGGATATTCCGTAAGAAAGGTGGAGGAGATTGTACAGCTCATGAAGGAAGGTCAGCCCTTGCAATCTGCAAAGAAGGGGACCTCGAGCGCAACAAACCTGCCCTTGGAATATACCATCTTAAAAGATCGTCTAGCCGATCTGTTCAAAGTAAAAGTGCAGATGACATGTTCACCACAAAACAAGGGAAAGATTTCCTTCAGTTTCGAGAACGAAGGTGAACTGGAGCATATCATGAACGTCATTGACAAGATAAAAAGCTGAAGACTGATAAAAAGTGTTGAGAAGAATTCTATTTAGGCCACTACGGGCACTGTTGGTCATCCTATTACTGACAGCACCACAATGTAGCAATGCACAGGAACTCATCAACGACAGCATCATCCATGCTGCCACTGATAGCATCCTGAATGCAGCAGAGACGCTTGTGCCATCATTAGTGGTAGATACTACAGCCACCGCTACCAGCAAAAAGGCTCCCAAACGCGACTGGAACACATGGCGTCCCAACCCAAAGCGAGCCTTATGGTTGGCATTGGTCATTCCGGGCGGTGGACAGATTTATAACCGAAAATATTGGAAGCTCCCACTCGTCTATGGTGGATTCATGGGATGCATTTACGCCATGACATGGAACAACTCCATGTATCACGACTACTCAAAGGCCTTCCTGGACATCAGCGATAGCGACCCCAATACAACGAGTTACAACCAATTTCTCCACACCGGCGTCACCATCACCCCTGCAAATGCAGACCGGTACAAGGAGATCTTCAAGAAGCGTAAAGACCAGTACAGACGTTGGCGCGACCTAAGTTTCTTTGTCATGCTTGGTGTGTATGCCCTCTCTGTCATTGATGCGTATGTTGACGCTGAGCTATCAGTCTTCGACATCTCAAAGGACCTGAGTCTAAAGGTAGAACCGGCTATCATGAACAACCGCTCGTCGGGCAACCCACTTGACAACTCATCGGTCGGACTACAATGCAGTTTAAACTTTTGAATAATAACACAGAACAATTATAACGAATGAAGAAAAAGAGAATGCTGTTCCTCGCTATGTCGTGCTTCATCTGGACATGTGCCATACAGGCTCAGGTGAATTTGAACAACACTAACGCCGAGCGCGACAATGAGGATGAAACGGAGGAAATTGAAGAAATCGACGAGGATGAGATTGCTGTCACAGACAGCGAAGGTAACGAAGAACTCATCGAATTCCCTGAGGCAATGACTTATGACTTGGACAGCCTACTGAACCTCTATATGTCAAAGACTTATCTCGGGAAGCCTGGCGACTGTGAGATGAAAAACGAGAATCCCACTTTTGACAGAGAGGTCTATATCGAACGCCTGAGTCGCATCCCGTCCGTCATGGAACTGGCTTATAACGATATCGTTCAGCGTTTCATAGACCGTTATAGCGGACGACTTCGCTATTCCGTCAGTTATATGCTTGGTGCCGCCAATTTCTATATGCCCATTTTCGAAGAGGCACTTGACACTTACCAGCTGCCCTTAGAATTGAAATATCTACCCATCATCGAGTCAGCCCTCAATCCGAAAGCAGTCTCTCGTGTAGGAGCCACTGGTCTTTGGCAGTTCATGCTCAGTACCGGCAAGCAATATGGGTTGGAAATCAACTCACTTGTCGATGAGCGACGCGACCCAGTCAAGTCATCCTATGCCGCTGCACGACTGCTGAGAGATCTCTACCGTATCTTTGGAGACTGGAATCTCGTGATTGCTGCCTACAACTGTGGACCGGAGAATATCAAAAAGGCCATCCACCGTGCTAATGGTGAGAAGGACTATTGGAAGCTCTACCCATATCTGCCTGCAGAGACACGTGGTTATGTGCCAGCCTTCATCGCAGCTAACTATATCATGACTTACTACTGCGAGCACAATATCTGTCCAATGACGACTAATCTGCCAGCACAAAGCGACACGGTGGTAGTGAACAAAGAGCTGCATTTAGAACAGATTGCCGGTGTAATAGGTACCGACATCGACCTCTTGCGTTCACTTAATCCTGAATTCCGCCGCGATATCGTGCCAGGTAACTCAAAGCCATATGCCATCCGCATGCCTATCACAGACACAGGGAAATTCATTGACAACCAAGACTCGATATTCAACTACCGTGTCACAGAATTGCTGACGAAGCGTGCCATCGTCGATGTAAACGACGACCTGCCGACTTACACACGAAGCAAACGAGGTGGATATGGTTCGAAACGCGGACGTTACAACAGACGTCATAGCGCCCGTGGCGGTGGCCGCAGAAGCAGAGGCAGTTCTGGATCGTCAGTAACCATCAGGAAGGGGCAGACCCTCTCAGAGATTGCCAAGCGCAACGGCACTACTGTTGCCAAGTTGAAGAAACTGAACGGCATCAAGGGTTCAAATATCCGAGCAGGAAAGAAAATCCGAGTCAAATAAACATGATAAGTTCCGAGAACTATGGATGTAGAGCAATTGTACAACGAAGAAAGTGATGACCGGCTGATCAACGATGCCTTTCAAAAACTGTTGAACGACTACCTGGCTTCGCGCCACAGAAAGAAGGTCGATCTCATCACCAAAGCCTTCAACTTTGCAAAACAAGCACATAAGGGTGTACGCCGACTGTCGGGTGAGCCCTACATCATGCATCCCATCGCCGTGGCCCAGATTGCCTGTTCGGAGATAGGTCTCGGCTCTACCAGTATCTGCTCGGCTCTCCTCCATGACGTTGTGGAGGATACCGACTATACAGTGGAGGACATCTCCAACATCTTCGGTCCCAAAATTGCACAGATTGTCGACGGTCTGACAAAGATCAGCGGCGGTATCTTCGGTGAACAGGCATCAGCACAAGCAGAAAACTTCAAAAAACTATTGCTCACGATGAGTGAGGATATCCGCGTGATCCTCATCAAGATATGCGACCGTCTGCATAACATGCGTACCCTGGAGTCGCAACCAGCCAACAAACAATACAAGATTGCCGGAGAGACACTCTATATCTATGCCCCTCTGGCAAATCGACTAGGACTGAACAAGATCAAGTCAGAGCTGGAGAATCTGAGCTTCCGCTTTGAACATCCAGATGATTTTGCTGCCATCGAGGCCAAACTCCAATCTACACGTGCCTCCCGCGACGAGCTCTTCTCACAATTCACATCTCCTATTGAGACTGCCCTGAAACAGATGGGAATCCAATATGAGATCAAAGAACGTGTGAAGAGTCCCTACTCCATCTGGAACAAAATGCAGAACAAGCATGTCACGTTCGAGGAGATTTACGATATCCTTGCCGTACGTATCATCTTCACACCACGTATCAGAGAAGAAGAGGTCAACGAATGCTTTAACATCTACGTTGCCATCTCAAAAATCTACAAGTCACACCCAGATCGCCTGCGCGACTGGCTGAGCCATCCGAAAGCCAACGGCTATCAGGCACTCCACGTCACACTGATGTCAAAACAGGGCCGATGGATAGAAGTGCAAATACGTTCTGATCGCATGGACGAGATTGCAGAACAAGGATTTGCAGCCCACTGGAAATACAAAGATGGTGTCGACAAGGAATATACGGAGGACGAAAACGAGACTGAGCTGAATGAGTGGCTTGGTACTATCAAGGAAATCCTCGATGACCCACAGCCAGACGCCATGGACTTCCTCGATACCATCAAGCTGAACCTCTTTGCTAGTGAGATATTCGTATTTACACCAAAGGGCGAGATACGCACACTACCAGCAGACTGCACGGCTCTCGACTTTGCATTCTCCATACATACGTTCCTCGGCAGTCACTGTATCGGTGCCAAAGTCAACCATAAGTTGGTGCCTCTAAGCCATAAGTTACAGAGTGGCGACCAGGTGGAAATCCTAACATCCAAGTCGCAACATGTCAGTCCAACATGGATCAACTTCGTCTCTACAGCTAAGGCCAAGGCCAAGATCCAAGCCATTCTTAGGCGTGACAACAGAGAGGTACAGCGACAGGGCGAAGAAATACTCAATTCCTTCTTGTTGAAGAACAAGTTTGAACCGAGTCTTGTCTATGCTGACCAACTGGCTGAGCTACATGAATACAGTAAGCGCAATGAATTCTTTCAGGCACTTGGTGAAAAGATTGTGCTCCTCGGAGAAAAGGATCTCGACCGTCTGAATGGTAAGACGACAGCCAGTGATGATCATGGAGGTTGGCGCAAATATGTGCCGTTTGTCGGAAAGAAGAAAAAGGAAGAATCACCCAAACCAAATCTCTTCATCGTTCCAGAGAAATTCAACCGCAAGAAACCTGTTTACCTCTCTGAGGAAAACATCACACAATACAAATTCCCCCGTTGTTGTCACCCGATTCCCGGCGATGATGCCCTGGGCTATATCAACAACAAAAACGAGATTGAGATCCATAAGCGGGCATGTCCTGTGGCAGCCAAACTGAAATCCAGCTTTGGCAACCGCATTCTCGATATCAAGTGGGATATGCACAAGATCCTCTTTTTCGACGCAACCATTCGCATCAGTGGCATCGACCGCGTAGGTATGCTCAACGAGATCACACAAGTCATATCCTCACAGATGAGCGTGAATATCCATAAGATAACGATCACCTGTGAAGATGGCATCTTCGACGGCAGCATCGAAATGAAGGTACACGACCGCGAGAATGTCAAGTCAATCATTGACAATCTCAAAGGCATCCCCGACCTGAAGGAAATTTCACAAATCATGTAACTGATATGAAACGACTACTGCTACTAACTACCGTTATTCTGACATCGCTGGGTATGAATGCCGCCAGCAAGTATGACAATCCCGACACCATCGTCGTTGCCCGTGACGGAACAGGCGAATTCCGGACCATCGACGAGGCTATTGAGGTATGCCGTGCTTTTATGGACTACCACAAGGTGATTTACGTGAAGAATGGCACCTACAAGGAGAAGCTCATTATTCCACAGTGGCTACAGAACATAGAAATATGTGGTGAGAGTGCAGAGAAGACCATCATCACCTACGACGACCATGCCAATGTGAAGATTGTACTAGGTACTGCTGCACCACGTACACAGCCTATGGGTACCTTCCGCACCTACACCCTAAAAATAGAGGGCAACAGCATCACACTGAAGAACCTCACTATCGAGAACAATGCTGCACGACTTGGGCAGGCCGTAGCCCTACATACAGAAGGTGACCGTCTGGTTTTCATTAACTGCCGATTCATAGGCCATCAGGACACAGTCTATACAGGCATGCCAGGTACAAGGCTTTTCTTTAAAGACTGCTATATCTGCGGTACGACCGACTTCATCTTCGGTCCATCGACAGCTTGGTTTGAGAACTGCACCATCGAGAGTCTCGTTAACAGTTATGTAACAGCCGCCTCCACTCCAAAGGATCAGTCATTCGGCTATATCTTCAATAACTGTCGCCTGACGGCAGCAGAAGACGCTAACCAAGTTTATCTTGGCCGGCCTTGGAGAGACTATGGCTACACACTCTTTATGAACTGTGACCTGGGGCGCCATATCCGTCCTGAAGGCTGGCACCACTGGGAGCAACATCGGGAACAGACAGCCCGCTATATGGAATACAACAACCGCGGTGAGGGCGCAAATACCAAGACACGAGTCAACTGGAGCAAGCAACTGACCAAGAAAGAAGCCGCCCAGATTACACTTGCTACCGTATTTAACGATACGTCCTGGCTTCCATAGATATCCATTGACAAATAGGACACAATAAAAGAAGAGGCCTTCCGTTGATTCGGAAGGCCTCTTCTTTTATTTACAGCAAATCTAAATGTCTCTTCAAAGCCTGCAGTTCAGAGCGAATACCAATAAGTGACTCCAACACATCAGCCTTCTTATCTGCACCTGTCTTATTCTGCGTCAGAATCTTTCGCGCAGCAGCAAGCTTAAAACCGCGCACCTTCACCAGATTATGAATCAAGCGAATCTGTTCAATATCTTTTTCCTGATACTGGCGTATCTTCGCCGATCCCGTCGTCTTTGGCTTCAAGAAAGGGAACTCCTGCTCCCAATAGCGAAGCGTACTCTCATTCAGACCAAACATCTCACCCACTTCCTTAATAGAGTAGTAGAGCTTCAGATTTTTGTTCAGATTCAGTGCCATAACGTTTCCTCCTTATTTAATATAATAATACTCAAAGCTGGCAAAGTTCCAGCACCTTGTCGATAGCAGCACTAAGCCCATCAACATTCTTACCTCCTGCCTGGGCAAAATGGGGCTGGCCGCCACCACCTCCTTGGATGAGTTTAGCAGCCTCGCGCACCAACTGGCCTGCATTCAGACCATGATCGCTAACCATATCATCACTCATCATGATGGTAAGCTGTGGCTTCTGATTCTCATGCGAACCAATGACACAGAGCAACGAGCCATCAACCGCAGCACGCACCTTAAATGCCAAATCCTTGGCAGCTGCAGGTGCCATAGGCAGTAAGGTGGTAATGACCTTTACACCATTCACGTCACGAGCCTTCTCTACCATTCTCTGGGCAGCACGTTCTACAGCCTGAGCCTGAAAGCCTTCAATCTCCTTCTTCATGGCATCGTGCTCCTCGATATACTTACGAACGACACCCTGCAAATCCTTAGCGTTGTTAAAGAACGACTTGATATTCTTCAGGATATCCTCCATCTGGTAGAGGCGCTCCTCACAGTCGCGACCAGTGGTAGCCTCAATACGACGGATGCCAGCAGCCACACTGCTCTCAGAGAGTATCTTGAAGAAACCGATGTTACCCGTTGCCTTAGCATGGATACCACCGCAGAACTCGCATGACGGTCCAAAACGCACCACACGCACCTTATCGCCATATTTCTCACCGAAAAGAGCGATGGCTCCTAGTTTCTTGGCCTCATCGAAAGGCATGTCACGATGCTCATCAAGGGGAATGTTCTGACGAATCATGCTGTTTACCATTCGTTCCACCTCACGAATTTCCTCGTCGGTTACCTTCTGGAAGTGAGAGAAGTCGAAACGGAGGGTATCGGGAGATACCAAAGAACCCTTCTGCTCCACATGGTCGCCCAGCACTTGTTTCAAAGCATAGTCGAGCAGGTGGGTAGCTGTATGGTTGGCAGCACTTGCATCTCGCTTGTCTGTATCTACACAGGCCATAAACTGGGCCGACGGATCCTTCGGCAACTGCTTGACGATATGGATGCTTTGGTTGTTCTCACGCTTGGTATCGATGATATTGATGGTCTCAGCCTCATTGACGAGGACACCACAGTCACCGACCTGACCACCCATCTCACCATAGAACGGGGTATAGTCGAGCACAAGCTCATAAAACTCGTTCTTCTTCTGTGTCACCTTGCGATAGCGCAGGATATGGCACTCATATTCCGTATAGTCATAACCCACGAACTGCTGCTCGCCCTGAGCGATTTCCACCCAGTCTGAATTCTCGACAGCAGCTGCATTGCGAGCACGCTCCTTCTGCTTCTGCATCTCCACATCGAACTGTTTCTCATCCACCGTGAAGCCTTGTTCACGACAGATCAGCTCCGTCAGGTCGAGTGGGAAACCGTAAGTATCGAAGAGACGGAAAGCCTGAACGCCGTCCAACTCCGTCTTATGCTCTGCTTTCAACTTATCCATAGCGTCGTTCAGCATGCCGATACCCTTATCGAGTGTACGCAGGAAGGAATCCTCTTCCTCCTTCATCACCTTGGATATCAGTTGCTGCTGAGCCTTGAGTTCTGGGAAGGCGTCGCCCATCTCTGCCACCAATGTTGGCACGAGCTTATAGAGGAACGACTCTTTCTGTCCAAGGAACGTATAGGCATAGCGCACGGCACGACGCAGGATACGACGGATGACATAGCCGGCCTTCGCATTCGACGGCAGCTGTCCATCGGCAATTGAGAAGGCCACAGCACGCAGGTGGTCCGCACAGACGCGCATCGCAATATTGATGTCATCCTGTTCCTTACTTACCTCACCTTCTTCGAAGGTTGTATATTTCAGACCGGTGATATTCTCTTCGGCCTTGATAATCGGCTGGAAGATGTCGGTATCATAGTTGGAATGCTTACCCTGCAACATACGAACGAGACGCTCGAAACCCATACCCGTGTCGATTACGTTCATGGAAAGTTTCTCCAAGGAACCGTCAGCCTTGCGGTTGAACTGCATGAACACGAGATTCCAGATTTCAATCACCTGCGGATCGTCCTGGTTCACGAGCTCGCGACCGCTCTTGCCTGAAGCCTTGCGCTGCTCGGGGGTACGCGAGTCAACGTGGATTTCAGAGCAGGGACCGCAAGGACCCGTATCGCCCATCTCCCAGAAGTTGTCGTGCTTGTTACCATTAATAATATGATCCTCAGGTACATGCTTAGCCCAATATCTCGCAGCCTCATCGTCGCGAGGGATATTCTCCTCGGGTGAACCCTCAAACACCGTCACATAGAGATCCTCTGGATTCAGTTTCAGCACATCCACCAAGTATTCCCAAGCCATATCGATGGCACCTTCCTTGAAGTAGTCACCAAACGACCAGTTACCCAGCATCTCGAACATGGTGTGATGATAGGTATCGTGGCCCACCTCTTCCAGATCGTTGTGTTTACCGGAAACGCGGAGGCACTTCTGGGTGTCTGCACGGCGACGCGGCTCAGGGTCACGAGTGCCGAGAATGATATCTTTCCACTGGTTCATACCCGCATTGGTGAACATCAGTGTGGGGTCGTCTTTGATTACCATCGGGGCTGAAGGCACGATAGCGTGCTGTTTCGACTCAAAAAACTTCTTGTATGAGTCGCGAATCTCATTTGCTGTCATCTTGTTATTTACGTTTTTACTAATTTGGTTGCAAAATTACGCAATTATTCCGAAACGGCCAAAGTTTCCCGATTCTAATCCCGCAAAAAAAGCTTAATTCCTCGTTTTTCTCGCCTTTTTTTGTTACCTTTGCACGCAAAAGGAAACTAAAGACCAATCTAAGAGAATGGACGACGAAATAAAAGAAGGTAGCGGCGAAGAACAGCTGTCAGAGAATATGGACCAACAAGAGTCGGAGGTGACACAAGAGGGTCACTCCGACTATAAACCCGTGAACCGCTTCGACGCGGCAGCCGTGCATCACCTCTCCGGAATGTACCAAAACTGGTTTCTGGACTATGCATCATACGTCATTCTGGAGCGTGCCGTTCCCCACCTGGAGGACGGTTTGAAGCCTGTGCAGCGCCGTATCCTGCACTCGATGAAACGGATGGATGACGGACGCTACAACAAAGTGGCCAACATTGTTGGCCACACAATGCAGTTCCACCCGCACGGCGACGCCAGTATCGGTGATGCCTTGGTGCAGATGGGACAGAAAGACCTGCTTATCGACACGCAAGGTAACTGGGGTAATATCTTGACAGGCTCCAGCGCTGCCGCACCACGATACATCGAAGCACGACTGTCGAAATTTGCACTCGACACCGTGTTCAATCCCAAGACTACAGAGTGGAAGATGTCGTACGACGGCCGCAACAAAGAACCGATCACGCTACCTGTCAAATTTCCGTTGCTGCTGGCACAGGGAGCAGAAGGTATTGCCGTCGGCCTCTCGTCGAAGATCCTGCCCCATAACTTCTGCGAAATCTGCGACGCCGCCATCAGCTATCTGCACGACCAGCCCTTCAGACTCTATCCAGACTTCCCCACAAGTGGCAGCATCGACGTGTCGAAGTACAACGACGGTCAGCGTGGTGGTGTGGTCAAAGTACGTGCGAAGATTGAGAAGATCGACCAGAAGACCCTCGTCATCCGAGAGATACCGTTCTCCAAGACCTCTGAGACCCTACAGGACTCCATCGTAAAGGCTATTGAGAAAGGTAAAATCAAGGCCAGAAAGGTAGAGGACCTTACTGCTGCCAGCGTCGAGATACAGGTACATCTGGCTCCCGGTGTTTCCAGCGACAAGACCATCGATGCCCTATATGCCTTCACCGACTGCGAGATCAACATCTCGCCCAACTGCTGCGTCATCGAGGACAACAAACCGCAATTCCTCACCATCAGCGACGTACTGCGACACTCTGTCGATCGTACAAAAGACCTCATCCGTCAAGAGCTGGAAATCCGCAAGAACGAACTGCTCGAGCAGTATCATTTCCAGTCGCTGGAGAAGATATTCATCGAGGAACGCATTTACAAAGATAAGAAATTCGAACAGGCTCCCGACGTCGACAGTGTCTGTGAACATATTGATGAGCGCCTGACGCCCTACTACCCCACCCTCGTACGAGAGGTGACAAAGGACGATATACTGCGTCTGTTGGAGATTAAGATGCAACGCATCCTGAAGTTCAACAAGGACAAGGCCGACGAGCTGATGGCCCGCATCAAGGCAGAAATTGAACAAATAGACCGCGACTTGGCTAACCTCACAGAGGTGACGGCCAGCTGGTTCCAGTTCCTCAAGGATAAGTATGGCAAAGACCACCCCCGTCTGACGGAGATTCGCAACTTCGACACCATCGAGGCTTCAAAGGTGGCTGAGGCCAATCAGAAACTGTACATCAACCGCACAGACGGTTTCATCGGCACAGGACTGAAGAAAGACGAATTCGTGTGCAACTGCTCCGACCTCGACGACATTATCATCTTCTACAAGGACGGTAAGTACAAGGTTATCCGTGTGGCAGAGAAGATCTTCGTGGGCAAGAACGTGCTCTACCTCAATGTCTTTAAGAAAAATGACTCACGAACCATCTATAATGTCGTCTATCGTGACGGAAAGAAGGGCAACTGCTTTATCAAGCGCTTCAACGTGACCAGCATGACACGCGACAAGGAGTACGACCTCACGCAAGGTACGCCAGGCTCGAAAGTGATGTATTTCACCGCTAATCCCAACGGTGAAGCAGAGATTATCAAGGTAACCCTCGACCCCAACCCCAAGTTGAAGAAGATATTCCTCGACAAGGATTTCTCGGAAGTCATCATCAAAGGGCGCGCTTCGAAGGGAAACCTGCTTACCAAATACTCTGTACACCGTATCGGCCTGAAGAGTCACGGCCACTCCACGCTCGGAGGAAGGAAAGTATGGTGGGATCCCGACGTGAACCGTCTGAACTACGACGAGCACGGGCAGTTCCTCGGTGAATTCCTGGACGACGACCAGATACTCGTCATCCTGAAGAATGGTGACTATTACCTGACGAACTTCGATCTGAACAACCACTTCGAGGATAACCTTCTGCGTATCGAGAAGTACAATGCCGACAAGATCTGGACAGTTGCCCTCTTTGATAAGGACCAGAGCGGTTTCCTCTATGTAAAGCGTTTCGGTATGGAGGCTACAACACGTCATCAGAACTTCCTGGGCGAAAATCCAGACAATCAGATGCTCATCCTTACAGACGTCGCCTTCCCTCGTCTGCTGGTTACAATGGGCGGCAACGACAGTTTCCGCGAGCCCATCGAGGTGGATGCCGAAGAGTTTATTTCTGTCAAGAGCTTCAAGGCACGCGGTAAACGTGTGACAACCAATAATGTGGCCAAGGTGGAGGAACTGGAGCCTACAAGGACCCCCTCCTCAACCCTCCCCCATGAAGGGGAGGGAGAGCCCGAGGAGAATGAATCTGAAGACCCGCAGCTTCCTGAAGAGCAGGATTCTGAGGATATCTTCGAGGGTAAGAGTCAGCAGGATGTGGCAGACGAGATGAACGGGCAATTACATTTATTTGATGATTAAAAGGATTATTCTTCTCTCTAACCTGTGCCTCTTTGCTTTGATGGCTGTGGCCCAGGACTATTCCACTCTGATAAACGGGAAGGAAAAGAAGAGTGAAACCATCTCTGTGCTCAGGCCTCTGCAAGTTTCAACACTTTTCGGTGTCGGATTCAGTAATCAGCTGGATACCTATCTCTCGCCAATGGAGTATTCGGGTTTCCAACTCAGTTTCCTTGCATCGAGGGAGCGTATGACACGTTGGGCAGACGGCAACATCTCTTTCCAGAGTCAACTGCAAGGTGCCTTTTCTCATACCAAGAATCCAGCCCATACAGCAACGGCATGGGGTGGAAGGCTGGCTTACGATGCCGGTTGGCATTATCATTGGCAATTGTCCGACAGACTTTCTTTGAAGGCTGGAGGCTTGGTGGGTGCCGATTTAGGCTTCCTCTATATTGCCCGCAACTCCAACAACCCCGCTCAGGGACGATTCGGAGTGGATATATCAGCATCAGCAGGCGGCAAATACAGGTTCAAGATTAAGAAGTTGCCCGTACAAATAAACTATCAGGCCGATCTGCCGGTTATAGGTTGTATGTTCAGCCCTCAGTTCGGGCAAAGCTATTACGACATTTCACAAGGGAGCCGCGACCATAACGTCTGTTTCTCCCATCCGGGCAATGCGCTTTGTTTCAGGCAATTGCTGACTTTTGACCTAGAGTTCAAGCGAGCATCCCTTCGATTCGGCTACATGGGAGATATACGCCAGAGTCATGTCAACAGCATCCGTATGCACGATATCAACCATTCTTTTATGATTGGTTACGTAAGGTACTTAAAGGTTTTAAAGCGTAATGAAAGATAAACTGATACTGCTTCTTGTCCTTGTGCTGGGTTTATGCTCCTGTCAGAAAGGAGAGACGGAATATGATGATTCGCCTCAGGCTAATCTGAATGCCCTGTGGACTATCATAGACCAACAGTACTGCTTTCTGGATTATAAAGAGAAGGAGTTGGGCATCTCCTGGGCAGACATTTATATCAAATACAGCGCCCGCCTGAATCCCAAGATGTCGCGCACACAGCTCTTCGAGGTGCTGTGCCAGATGTTGGGCGAACTGAAGGACGGGCATGTGAACATTTCCACCAGTTTGGATTTGGGAAGAAACTGGTCTTGGAAGGATGACTATCCTCAGAATTTGGATGAAGGCCTTCGCGATGAGTATCTGCAGACCGATTACAACTTAGCCTCCGGTCTAAAGTATCGTATTCTGCCCGACAATATAGCCTACGTAGTATATGAGAGTTTCCAGGATGCCATAGGCGAAGGCAATCTGGATGATATGTTCCTTTCCTTGCGGATGTGCAACGGAATGATTCTGGATATCAGAAACAACGGCGGAGGAAACCTGGATAATGTAGAAAAGTTGGCCAGTCATTTTACCAACGAAAAGGTGCTGGTAGGCTATCGCTCACACAAGACCGGAACGGGGCATAATGATTTCTCGCCCCTGGAGGCTGAATATATCTCGCCCAGTAAAGGAGTACGCTGGCAGAAACCCTGCATAGTCCTGACAAACCGATCGTGCTATAGTGCAGCCAATACCTTTGTACGAGACATGAAGGAAATGCCCCAAGTTATCATTATGGGCGACTATACAGGCGGCGGATCGGGACTCCCATTTAGCAGCGAGCTGCCCATTGGGTGGAGCGTCCGTTTCAGCGCTAGTCCAAGCTTTGATGCCCAAAAGCAGCAGATAGAGTTCGGCATAGCTCCGGACATACCCTGCTCGTTAGATACAGAGAAAGCAAAACAAGGAATTGACTCCATGATTGAGGAGGCGAGGAAAAAAATTAACCATATATGAGAAGTTTAAGAAAAGAAGAGATTGTAACCCTTACCAATCAGGGTTGTACGGCAGAAGATTGGTCGAATATACAAGTAGCTGACCTATTCAGTCCCCAGTATATAAATAATGTTGAGTTTTACGGCAGCGTAACCCTAGGTTACTTTCAGAAAGATGTAGAGGTAGCTCCCGGATTCACCAAGCATTCGGGTATCCGTTATGCCACATTGCGTAATGTAGTCATCGGTAACGATTGCCTTATAGAGCATGTGGGCATCATCAACACTACAACAGATGCCACATTTGGTCAAGGACAGGTCATAGCTGTGCTGAATGAAGTAGGCGATGGCAATGTGATGATTTTCGATGGCCTAAACGCACAACTGGCCAGCCTGATGGTAAAATATGAGCAGGACAAAGAGTTTACACAAGTCATTCGCTCCATCATACAAAAAAGGATAGATCTTACCACTCAACCTATTACCATCATAGGAAACGATGTACGCATCACACATACCACAGCTATCGTAAACTGTCATATCAGTGACGGCTGTCAAATAGACGGAGCCCTAAGACTTCAGGACTGCACCCTCAAGAGTATGCCTGATGCAGTAGTCAAGATAGGTGTTGGCGTTATCTGCGAACATTCTGTAATCTATAACGGGTCCTCTGTGCAGAACAATGCAAAGTTAGAAAACTGCTTTGTTGGCGAAGCCTGTACTATTACTGACGGATTCACGGCTGAAAGCAGTCTGTTCTTTGCCAATTGCTACATGAGTAACGGAGAAGCTTGTGCAGCCTTCTGCGGTCCCTTCTCTGCCAGCCACCACAAGAGTTCATTGCTTATCGGCGGAATGTTCAGTTTCTATAATGCAGGATCAGCCACCAACTTTTCTAATCATGCCTACAAGATGGGGCCCATGCACTGGGGCATTTTAGACCGGGGAACCAAGACGGCAAGCGGCAGTTATATCCTAATGCCGGCTCATATAGGCACCTTTAGTGTCTGCTTCGGTAAGCTGATGCATCACCCTGATACCACTAAGCTCCCTTTCTCGTACCTGATAGCATACGGAGACGAGATGTACCTGGTTCCCGGGCGTAATCTGACGACGGTAGGATTATACAGAGATATCCGCAAGTGGCCAAAGCGCGACAAACGTCCTGACGAGGCACGTAATTCTATTGTCAACTTTGACTGGCTCTCACCCTTCTCAGTAGGCGGGATTATGGTGGCTAAGCGGACACTGGAGGGATTGCGCGAGATTTCAGGCGATGTAGCTACATATAACTTCCATGATTACGTTATCAAGAACTCTTCCTTGAAGAAAGGAATCAAGTACTACGACATCGCCCTACGCATCTACATGGGTGCCGTTATGAAACGTCACATTCTGGAAGTGCCCCGTTCCAGTGTAGGAACCGGGAAATGGAGCGACCTGAGTGGTTTGCTGATTCCTGTCAGCGAAGAGCAGCGCATCAAAGAGGCTATAAAAAACGGTGAGTTGGATACCATAGATGACATCCGAAATGAATTTGTAAAGGCCAACAAAAACTACTCCGAATACCGTTGGGCCTGGAGTTACCGCCTTATTCGTGAATACTACGGCATAGAAGGTGAGATAACGCCCGAGATAGCAGAACGTGTGATGGAAGACTATATCACCGCACGTCGTGCCTGGATTGCCGAGATACGCAAAGATGCCGTCAAGGAATTCGAACTGGGCGACATAGATGAGAGCGTCCTGAACGAATTCCTTGAGATATTAGACAAAGAGGTGGAGTACGAGCGTCTTATGAAGTACGAGATGTAGGGTTAGCCTTAATGTTTACTGAGACTGTTGCCGCTGTTGCCATCGTAGTTGGGCACCTCGTATTTTCCGTTGGTATGGAGTGTCGCGATATACTTGTTCAGCAACGGCATCAGTTCAGACTCTGTTACATTGCCGGTGATGACGAATGTAAAGTCACCCACATTACTGAAGCGCTGTGCAACCAGCTGCATTACCAAATCGTAGTTGACAGCATACAAGTCTTCAGGACTCAAACCATGAGAGACATTCTTATCCTTCTTGTCGATTGCGGCACACATACTGTCGCGCCATGCATTAAAAGCATTTAAGTCGCTACGTAATGAGGAAAAATATAGGTTGTTCATCCTGAACATAGTCTCTAAACCATTTGCAGAGGAATGAGAGGTAATATATTCTTCGTAACGTCCTACATGTGGTATAACGCTGACTCCATTTTCTTTCATAGCCTTCTGCAACTCCTGTTGGTTATACCCAGCCACTCCACTTAAAGCCAGACATTCGTTAACGACTTTCAGGTTGACAGGCGTAACATCTGGATATAGAGATGTACCACCATTACTGAGGGCATACATAGTAACACTATCGGTACAGTTATTTGTTTGGTTGAAAAGAACGTTAACACCATTTGAAAGGGTGTAGTGCTTAACGTTATTCTCATTCACGGCGGCCATTGTGGTTAAAACTGAGGTTAACATCACTGCCAAGCAAATCATAATCTTTTTCATTGTGTAAAATGTTTAATTGTTTAACTTCTTTCTACACGTATGTCGCAAGAAGCTACAAAAAACTACACAATTTCTGATTTTTTTTTTGCCTACC
>JAEEGJ010005058.1_pt1 | contig 42566 bp, 30 predicted proteins | sample 8958761 | NCBI WGS metagenome assembly JAEEGJ01 (sample SAMN16246546, study PRJNA631951) | gut metagenome | biome: gut microbiome; feature: rumen; material: RS-attached | host: Bos | place: Iran: Karaj | collected 2018-10
TGCGCTCGTTGTCTTCGCCGTAAGCACGCCTCATGGAAGCCTTTATCTTCGAGAGGAGAACGGGGATGGAGAAGGGCTTCGCGATGTAGTCGTCTGCGCCCGTATCCATGCCGAGTATCTTACTGTCATCGTCTGTTCGCGCACTCATCATGAGCACGGGCATGTTGTGTTCTTTTCGAATCTTGGCTAATGCTGTGAAGCCGTCCTGCCCCGGGAGCATAACGTCCAGGAGCAGCAGCTTGTATGTGTTGTCAGTAAGCTTATCGAGAGCGTCTTCAGCGGACTTTACCCACTCGGTCGAATAACCCGAGTTGGACACGAAGTCATATATGAGCTGCCCGAGTTCTTCGTTGTCTTCGATAAGCAGAATATCCATGCGTGATCAGCACCAATCGTTAATGTTTCCTACATAGGTAAATACGGGGTGATCGACTACGCCTTCCGTGCCCGTAAATACAATCTGTACGTTGCCTGTATGATAGTCGATTATGAACATCTGCGTCAAATTATCGCGGTGCACATTCTGGACTATCGGCGAGCCGTAAAGCATGGTGTCGACCTGCTCAGTTGTCATGGCATTCTTAAGCTCTGCAACGGAGAACGAATCCTGTGATAAGACGAGCTCGTTGTAGCGCGCGAATCTTACGGCGTTAACGTAGTACCCGGACATCATCTCGTAGTTGCCCTCTGTCACGAAAGAGTTCACACAGCAAAGACTGTCGGGGCTGTCCCAGACAACGTCGTTCATTAAAGGTGTGTTGGCATCGCGAAGGCAGGGAGCGCCTGTGCCTGCTTCAACAATCTGAAGTACAGCATCTTCTGCGCAGTAAGCACCGTTTGCATCAGTGCAGAAAATATTATGATTGAACGTGAAAGTCGCGGCATTATCGACCATGTACTGACCGCAGTCCTGAGCGTTGTCGTAAGTCTCGAGCGCATGACGGATAGCGTATTCATAGCAGGTGCGTCCCTCATAGTCGTAAGAGTACTCCGAGTCTGCATCGAGAGTCGCCATCATGACGCCACTATCGTTGAATCCTGTGATGCTGAAGAAAAGGCAGAGGAAGCCTACGTTGGTGACAGTCCTCTCGCCGTTCTTGATGTGCAGAATGCAGTGAATGCGGCCCATGGAATTATCGCTTCCCAAGAGCCACTCGAGGTTTCTTACGACAAGCATGTCGCCGGTCTCAGTCTTGCTTCCCCAGAGCGCAAGTCCGGAGCACGCAGTAGGGCGGAGAGCAGAAGGAACCATGTTCATCAGTGTAAGCTCCTCGACAGAGATCTGGCCGTCCTGGCAGATACCGTGAACATCGCCGCAAATCTCATCGCATAACCCCCTTATCTCGTCCTGATAATGAGGATCGATGGAATCAAATAAAGAGTTCATTCGCTCAAGCACAGGATTGTAGTTCTCGCCTATGTCAGGGAACGCCATGCGGATGTTCTCGAAGATGTACGGCTCCGTCATTTCTGCGATATAAGGGTTGATAATATTGACAGCCTTACCGTAAGCGACACCTGCCTCGTAAGGCGTGCATGAAGTCTCGTCGAGCGTCACCTCGAAGTAGCAGTCGTATACCTTCACATTGCAAATCCCGTCGTCTGTCGTGAACTCGTTAAGAAGCTCAGCCGGTGTACCCTCATCGGTGTAGGGCGCGTTGTCATCCGTGTTGTAGTTGCCGACAGGAGTAACGGGTGCGTCGAGGCCTGATGTGAGCGGCTCGACGGGGTTGTTGCATGCCGTAAGTGACAGGCACAGTGCGGCTGCAGTTATCGTTGTAAAAAGCTTTCTCATATCATTACCATCCCATCTCATCGAGCCAGTTCTTAAGCTTTCTCTCGCGTGCAGAAGTCTCGTTCTCGTCCGATTGCTTTCCAAGGTTCAGCTCGCCCTGGATGTTGCCGTCAACGAGGTAGATTACTCTGTCTGAACTTGCAGCTACCTTCTCACTGTGCGTTACCATGAGGATGGTAGTTCCCTCTGCGTTAGCTTTTCGCAGCTCGCGCATAACTTCAGAGGAAGCCTTGGAGTTAAGTGCTCCCGTAGGCTCATCTGCGAAAAGTATCTTGGGGCTGTTTATAAGTGCACGGCAAAGGCACGCACGCTGCAGCTGTCCTCCCGAGACCTCGCAGATCTCGTTGGTAGCGATGTCATCGATACCCAAGTTGTGCATGAGCTGACGCGCTCTGTCGTTGACCTCGTCCCTTGTTTTCTTTCCAGCCTGATAGCCGGGAAGAACGATGTTGTCCATGATGCACAACTTCTTAAGCATATACATCTGCTGGAACACGAAGCCCATCTTGTTAAGTCTTAAGTTGGTAAGCTGCTTGTGGTTCATCTTCGCCATCTCATCGCCGTCGAACCTGACGGATCCGGAAGTCATCTTATCCATGCCGGAGAGGGTATAGAGCAGAGTCGATTTACCTGAACCTGAAGGACCCATGATCGCAGTGAACTCGCCCTCGTTAAGCTTGAAGTCGACGTTCTGCAGAACGTTGTTGCTGTAGCCGTTTACGATGTATGTTTTGCAAAGCTCTTTTGATTCCAATACTGTATTAGTCATTTCTGATCCTCCATAATTCAATCGAGTTAACTTTCTTCAATACGATGCTTAGTACAAGCAGGATGGCCGCGATGATGATCGACGGTATCAGGATATAGTAGTTAAGTATGTTTCTATTAGGTATGAGACGCATTATGTGTCCCATGTTGTTGTACAGTTTTGTTACCAGGAACAGCGCGATGGTGTTGTCGAATATCACCGCGATTATCGCTGATGACACGAGGATAAGAAGTCCTCTTATAAGCTGCCATGCTTTGATGTTCCCGTTGGTAAAGCCGGTACACTTAAGGAGTGCGATCTCCGGGACTTCATCGAGGATGTTAACGGACATATAAAGTACCGTGACCATGATCATCATGAGAACGATGAAGGGAAGGATGATAGAGAGGAGCATCGCCCACATATCATGAAGATCTTTCAGGCAGAATGCGGTGTGCTCATCATGGTCACGGATACTTCCTTTTCCAAACAGGTCGCGCAGCTGCTCGATGACCTGAGGATGCTGATCCTCGGGGGCATTGATAACACAGCCGCAAGGGTAGATCTCGCCTCTGGCGCACCCTTCGAAAGCATCTCCCCACATAAGACCAAGGTATGCCTCCGGACAGTCATACAGACCGACAACAATAAAGTCTTCGGTAACGAGCGATGAAGTCAGACCGTCATCGCTGTATTTGTAGTAATCAACGCTTACAGTATCGCCGACATCTATGCCGAAGCTTGTCGCATGGTATGCATCAAGGAGGACTTCGTTACGAAGAACGGGATTAACGCCCTCATACAGTTCACCGTTAACTTTACTGGGAGAGTTCCACTCGAGATAGACTTCGTATGTGTTTCCCTCATGCGTAAGAGAAGTAGTTCCATAGGTCTGATGATAGTTGATCTCGGCAGGGATGCCCGCAGCCTCAATCTCTTCGTTCATTATGTCGTAAGCGCCTCTTATGCTGCCGCCGCGTTCGATGTATGTCTCCATAACATCATCCGGAAGATCGATCGCGAAGTCGTAGTGCGGCTGCCCCCAGTATTTTGTTATCCAGTATTCCTTGTTAGTTGTGTTCTCGAGCTCGAGACAAATGATGATAAGAGTGATGCCCATAACGTATGCAAGGATAAGGAATGAGTATCTCTTGATCTTTGTAAGAAGGTCAGTAAGAGCAAGGTAGAACGGAATGTTGATGTTCTTGATCTTGTGCAGGAACAGTCCCGGAAGTCTGCCGAATCTCTCGCCTCTGTTCTCGCCTGCGATGACATCCATGATGCTGATCTTCTTCATCCTTCTAAGTGCGAGTGTGACGAAGACGATTATCAGAACGAAGATCATAAGGGAAGCGATGAGAGCCGTGATCACCATGGGTGTAACTTCCGGCTTAAGAAGATTGAAGGCGAGGTACTTTAAGTAAAGTCCTGCGATGTGTATTCCTCCGAAGAAGCCTGCGACCGTACCTAGAAGTGAGAACGCGAGATATTTCGCTGCGAAGAGCCAGTTGAAGGAAGCGGATTCAACGCCGAGTGCCTTAAGCATGCCGAGCTCTTTTTCTTCGTTCTTGATGGCGGTCTTGATGGTGAAGCTTACTGTCATGAAGACCATGATTATGAGGAAGACGGCTACTATGATCATGCAGGCGTTGGTTACGTTAGAGCTGTCGTTCGCGCCGTTAAATCCCAGGCGGGAATCAGAGACCTCGATAGAGCCGAAGTCTGACTCATTTTCCGTGAATGCGGAGATGAGCAAAGACTGTCCGACGCTGGTGCCTCCCTCAGGCATAGTTGCAAGATATACGTCGTAGATGACAGGGCTCTCGGATAAGAGTATCTGATAGTCTTCATTGTTAAAGAACAGACGGTAGAAGTTGGAGATGCCGATGTCCTTGGTGAAAGCGGCGATAGTGAATTCATAGATGTTTCCCATCTGTGTGACGATGCGAACCTTATCGCCGATCTTAAGTCCCATGGTGCTCTGAACGTCCTGAGGCACCGCGATCGTGCCGTAGGGAAGGTTCAGGAAATTGCCGTCCAAGTCCGTGACGAGGTCGTGCTCCATGGAAGTATCGAACGCATAGAAATTGCTGTTTACGATCTTGCTGTAGTCGTCGTTATTTAAGTCGGCGAAGAAGACCGCATTGGATCTGAATCTTACAGTCTGTCCGAGCTCGACATCCGTAACGTCTGCGCGACTTTGGAACCACTCGAGAACTTCCTGCTGATTAGCTTCTGTTCCGTCCAGATCTCTTTGTGCGACTATCGCTATATCAGCAGCGTTGATCTTGTTATATGCGGCGGGCTTGCCCAGGTAATTCGCATACAGAACAATCGCACTTGCCACAGTCAGAATCGAAGCAAAACACATAAACAGAAATAGGATTATATTTAATCCTTTCTTATCTGCCAGGTCTTTCTTTAACATCCTCCAAAACATCTCGTGAAGGTACTCCTTTGTCATTTTCTGATGGCATCTTATCAACGCAATTATTAAGAAATCTTTAAGTTGGATTCGGGAATATTGACCGGGGGCGGGGGGATGGTAATATATCTTCAGTGTTCCTCGCGAGAACATATGGGATAGGAAAACATTTTAGGAATAAGGAATAGGAGAAAAGTTATGAAGATTTTGGTTGGTGCGGTTGTGCCTGCCGGAATTCAGGCAACATTTTTGGTACCCGCGATCTTGATCGGTATTGCAGTAATACTGCTTATCATCATTATCGCAACGAGCTATGTAAAGGCTCCGCCGAACAAGGCATACATCATCACGGGTCTCAAGAAGAGACCTAAGATCCTTATCGGTAAAGCAGGTCTGAAGCTCCCGTTCCTTGAGAGAAAAGACGAGCTGCTCATCGAGCAGATCTCTATCGATATCAAGACGGGCGACTTCGTTCCTACAGCAGACTTCATCGGTGTTAACATCGACGCTGTAGCGAAGGTTCAGATCAGGACAGATGAAGAGGGCATCAAGCTCGCTATGAAGAACTTCCTCAATATGAGGAGTGAGCAGATCAATGCACAGCTTGTAGACTCTCTGCAGGGTAACATGCGTGAGATCATCGGTACCATTACACTTAAGGAGCTCTGCAATGACAGAAAGTCCTTCGGTGATCAGGTACAGGAGAAGGCTCAGGTAGACATGAACAATCTGGGTATCCAGATCATCTCCTGCAACATCCAGCATGTAGAAGATAAGAACGATCTTATTACAGCTCTTGGTCAGGACAACATGGCTACGATCCAGAAGACAGCATCCATTGCTAAGGCAAATGCTGAGAGGGACGTAGCAATCGCTCAGGCAGAGGCTGCCAAGGAAGCCAACGATGCGAAGGTTTCTTCTGAGACAGAGATTGCTATTAAGCAGAATGAACTGTCTATCAAGAGATCCGAGCTCCAGGTTATCCAGGATACAAAGCAGGCTGAAGCAGACGCCGCTTACAAGATCCAGGAGCAGGCTCAGAGAAAGTCTATCGAGGTAGCAAACTCCGAAGCTGATATTGCAAAGCAGGAGAAAGAGATCGAGCTGAAGATGAAGGAAGCTCAGGTCCGCGAGCAGGCTCTCGACGCAGAGATCAAGAAGCAGGCCGACGCTGAGCGTTATCGTCAGCAGCAGATGGCAGAGGTCGAGCTGTTCAAGAGACAGAAAGAAGCTGAGGCTCGTAAGTATGAGCTTGCACAGCAGGCTGAGGCTAAGAAGATTCAGGCTGAAGCAGACCTTATCGCGATGCAGAAGGAAGCTGAAGGTATTCGTGCCAAGGGTGAAGCAGAAGCTGATGCAATCCGTGCAAAGGCAGAAGCTGAGGCCATCGGTATCGATAAGAAGGCTGAGGCAATGCAGAAGTACGGCGAAGCAGCCGTCATCGAGATGCTCTGTAAGATGTATCCTCTCGTAGCTGAGGCTATTGCAAAGCCTCTTGCAAACATCGATTCCATTACGATGTATGGCGAGGGCAACACAGCCAAGATGACAGAGGATATCACAAAGTCCTTCAAGCAGACGATCGACGGTATCGGCGACAGCCTCGGAATCGATCTTTCATCCGTAATCGGATCCTTCGCAGGCACAAAGCTTGCAGGTGCTCCGGGACTCGGACTGAAGGCAGAAACAAGCAACAATAACGCAGAGGGCTAACAAAAAACAAACTAAAGCACGTACCTCTTGAATAAGGGCCCTCATAAACACACACTGGCGGCAGATCGGAAACGGTCTGCCGCTCTTCTTTTGTATTGACACCTGTAGAACTGTTGTAGTAACCTATTATTGAACGTGTTCAATAATAGGTGTTAATTATGAAGAAAGACGAGAAACTACAGTTAACAAAAGACAAGCTTCTGGACGCGACCTTCGAGCTTATGGAGGCTTCCGAGGACCCGCTCGCGGTAACTTCGAGGCAGATCGCAGCGCAGGCTGACGTGAAGCCCGCCATGATCAACTACTGCTTCGGCTCCCGCGAGAACCTTATCTACCAGACTTTCCAGAACAGGTACTTAAACTTCCTGGGAAGCGCGGATGTGGAGCAGATTTTACACTCGGATCTGCCCCCGAGGGAGGTTCTGAAGAAGCTTCACTATGCTGTAGCCGAGTGCCTCGTGCTCAATCACAAGTTCACGCAGGCAGTGACGGCTTTTGTCCTATTTAAAAGGGATCTCGGGCAGGAATCTTTCAGTTTTAACTATGTTAAAAAGCATTTCGAGGGCAGAAAAACGGACGCGGAGTGCAAGCTCATCGCGTACGAGATGTCCACTATGATGCAGCTCATAATTTACAGGAAAGAAGACATCAAACGTGACTTCGGGATCGACCTCGATGACCCAGAGCAGCTTCGTCACTACATCGACATGAGGATCGACCTCTTACTTGGCTTATGATTTATCCGCTTAACAACATACCTGAAGACAAGCTTCGTTACGCAGGCGGCAAGGCGCGTTCCCTGTCGCATATGTTCACGCACACTAAGATCAGGATCCCCGAGGGCTATGTGCTTATTGCAGGGGAGACGGCCACTGGCTCTGACCTCGAGAAGCTTAGTAAGAGCTGTACCTACGCGGTGCGCTCCTCCGCGATAAGCGAAGACGGCGAGAATGCTTCCTATGCGGGGCAGTACGAGACAGTAACGGACGTGAAGTTCGAAGACATTCCTGAAGCCATAAAGACAGTGCAGGCCTCTGCTCGAAATGAGCGCGTACAGGCCTACGCAGACGGCACTGAGGGAGTTGCCGTTGTAATTCAGAGGTTCGTGAAGCCTGAATTTGCAGGCGTTGTGTTCACTTCGGATGTGATCACGGGCAAGGACGAGGAGCTTGTGGGAAACTACGTGCGCGGCGAGGGCGAGCAGCTCGTGTCGGGTGCGGCAAATGCCGAAGAATTCAGGATTAACGCGATAAAGTACGCTTATAGCGGCCCTGCGGAGTTTGCGCCTTATGCTAAGAAGCTCGGCAAGTACTGCCAGGAGATACGCAGGTTGTATGGGATGCCGATGGACATCGAGTGGGCGGTAAGCGGCGGTGTTGTTTACATTCTGCAGGCGCGCCCGATAACGACTTTAAGAAGGCTTGATCCAGAGACATATGAAGTTAACGGCACGAAGTCGGGCTATAAGCTTCTGACGAGGACGAATGTGGGCGAGATCTTTATGAAGCCGGTGTCGCCCATGACTTTCAGCGTTCTTGAGAAGATTAACGATATGCTCGGGCTGCCGGACTGGCTTGATAATATTAACGGTCAGGCGTACATGAACATCTCCGTGATGTGCTCGATTGCGGTTGCTTTCGGAAAGACGCGCGAGGAGGCATTCGAGGCGATGAAGGAGCTCGCGGGCAACGTTCCCGAGGGCATAGAGGTGCCGATCTCGCCGTTCGATAAGAAGGCTTTCTGGGGCAAGATGAAGGTGCTGTTCTTCCCGAAGGAGAAGTGCAAGCTCACCAAGAAGCAGAAGCGCGAGATGGTGCGCGACCTGCCGGATATCGCGAGGGCGAAGATAGAGCAGATACGCGCGGTTCAGAGCAACGAGGAGCTGCTGAGGCTTTGGGATAACGAGTTGCTTCCGCAGGTGAAGGATTGTTTTGCATCGATTCTGGGCGTGTGCGGGACGCAGATGGTGCCGCTGTTCGGAACGCGTAAGAAGATAGCGAAAGTCGCGGGTGAGCAGATGGCGGACCGCTTGTGCGGCGGGTGTTTGGGCGTGGTCGAGAGCATGAAGCCGATGCTTCTGATCGACGATGTTATCGCCGGCAGGCTTTCTAAAGAGGAATATGTGAAGATTTGCGGCCACAGAAGTCCTTCCGAGATGGAGCTGATGTCGCCGAGACCCTATGAGGATCCTTCGTTCCCGGATAACGTTATCGAGGAAAGAAGGGCGAGCGGCGTCGATATGTATGCGATGCTCGAGACCCAGAATAAGGCGTACGAGGAGGCTTTGGCCGAGTTTAAGGCGAAGTACCCGGGTAAGAGTAAGTGGATAGATAAGCAGGTGAAGGGCTTCGCGGGGGCGAATGCTTTTCGCGAGGAGATACGAAGCAAAGGTGTGTATATCTTCTGCGTTTTCAGGGAGTTCCTACTGCGTGCGGGGGTGCTGAACGGGCTCGGAGATGACGTGTTTATGTTCATGTGGGACGAGCTGTTCGAGAGCCTTCGTGCGGGGAAGATGCCGCTTGAGATGCTTCGAAGGAGGCGCGAGACCTATGAGGGATACCTTAAATACCCGAATTTCCCGAATATCGTGATGGGCAGATTCGAGCCGGATGAGTGGGTGAAGGACCCTGACAGGCGTGCGGACTACTATGTGCAGGACATGAAGGCACGTCCTGCTGCGGACGGTGATATTAAAGGCTTTGCGGGTGCTGCAGGCAAGGTTCGCGGACGCGTAGTCGTGATCGACAGTGTCGATAATATCGGGCTTATTAAGCAGGGTGACATCCTGGTGACGACGGCTACAAATATCGGCTGGACGCCCGCGTTCTCGAAGGTGTCGGCGATCGTGACGGATATCGGTGCGCCGCTGTCTCATGCGGCGATCGTGGCGCGTGAGTTCGGTATTCCCGCTGTTGTAGGGTGCGGAAACGCGACGATGCTGCTTAAGACGGGCGAGACGGTAGAGGTTGACGGCGCCGCGGGTGTTGTAAGGAAGGTGCACATGTGATACAAACAATTAGACCGTTTTACGGAGGTATCACATGAGTCCCGAGAGAATCAAAACAGTACGTAACCACATGATAATCGCAAGCATCCTGCTCCTTCTTATCGGAGTGGCGTTTATTGCTTGGCCGGACGAGGCTGCAAGGATCCTGGCACGTGCGACGGCTCTCATTATCATCGGTGTGAGTGTGTTCGAACTGATTCTGTTCTTTATCGGGAAACATAAGGGAATCGTTGATGTTCCTGCGATCATATCGGGCGTGCTGCTCGGTGCGCTGGGCATTTATCTGCTGATCCAGCCTGATACAATGCTCAATTTCTTCAATATCATCTTCGGAATCATTATCCTGATCATTGGTCTGGACCACCTGTTCCAGTCGATCTTCATCATCAGACACATAAGAAGCCTGTGGTGGGTGTCCCTTATCGTGGGCGTCGCTGCGATAGGTCTGGGTGTGCTGATCCTTGTAAATCCGTTCTCTGCGGTAAGGACAGCTATGGTAATCGTTGGTATCACGATGGTTGTCGAGGCTCTCGGAGGCTTTTGGAACCTGCCCGCGCTCAAGGCTAAGCCCGGTGCTGTAAGCAAGGATGCAAGCTCTGCAGGCTCTACAGGCAGCGCTGATGAGGACATTAACGCGTAACGACGTAACAATTTAGTCATCAATTTAACATTAATTTTATTTGACTACTCCTGACCCCGCGTCTATAGTGAAGTTAATAATAGATTAATGTGTCCTAGTGTCGAATTCTGTCTTCACGGGGCACACTCTAGGAGGGGACATGAGGGTTACGAAGAAAACATCTTCAATCGCCACAGCAAGACGCGCACGCCGCGGCTTTACTTTGGTCGAGCTCATCGTCGTCCTCACGATAATAGCTATCTTGGCTGCTATAGGTGTTGCTAGTGCTATCGGTTATATCGAGAAATCAAAGTTTGAGAAGAACGAGCAGTATGCGATTACTGCATATCAGACTGCTCAGACAGCAATCTCGCAGAAGGTCGAGAACGGCACAATAAACGCATGGGCTCGTGCACTTGCACAGGCAAATTCTCTCGATGTTAGCGGTCTTGATTCGCCTGATAAGTCTTCACATAAGACAATCGCGATCAGCCATTTCCCTACTTCAACGGATGATGAGGTTTATAAGCTTCTCTACAGCTATTACTACGATCAGACGGTATTCACCGGAACGATTACACTCGTTCTTGATATCACTGCAACAGGTCAGGGAGAAGGTTTAGAGCCCTACTATTCGGCTAATGTAGTTGCTGCATTCTATAGCTTGCAGAATACTGGTTCATCATGGGACGCATCATACATCCATACTCACGAAGGACGTACTCGTGAACCCGCTGAGTTTTGGAATGCTCTTCCGTGTACAGATTTTTCTTGCAGAAGGAATCAGACATATGTAGGTTTCTTTGATGGTACTGAGCTTTCAGTTATCGGACCTGCAGGAGTATCGCCGGTTATTCTTCCTATGTCCACTTTGCCTCAGACTCCAACAGAGCATGTGGTAGGACCTGCTGTAGATTCTGGTGTAGATACAACCGGTTACCTGTTTAACCTTCGTAATGGTGAGACCCTTGATATTACATGGGCGGTATTTGATGTCGGTAATAAGCCTGATACTAACAAGCCTCAGCACGGTGAGAACATTACCATAAATCTTTATGCAGATACTGTTGGTCAGTATCCTTCTGCAGCTGATGGCGGTGTTCGTAATCCGACGCCTCTTAAGACTTTTACAATCACTTCAAGCATGTTGCCTAATTTCAATAGTGCATCTGCGACGGTGACACATGAGTTTATTAACAACATGTATGAGGTTACAAGGTCTTCTTATCTGACAACTATAACCATTGGTGGTACCAAGTATCCTCTTACTATTACCAGAGTAGTGGGTGATACGCGTCGCGATTGTCCTGCGGCAGAAAACCCTGACATCTACTATTACACCTATACGATTTCTATAGATTGGATGTCGATTCGTTCCAAGGCTAATGATAAAAAAACTGCCTTGTTGGGCAACACTCCGATGAACATCTGTGCCACTATTCAGGGTTCAGCAACATATACCGATTATTCGAATGGTAATGCAGTTCATACTCGTACTATTCCTCAGACTTTTGCTGCTAGAGCAATGAACGATCCTGTTTATAGAACAGCAGTGAACAGACGTACTGCAAGTGATGATTTTTTAACATATTACTATCAGGTAGATATCAATACTGGTAATGGTGCTGCTAAGTACGATGATAAGGATGATAATACTGATCCCGATAATATAATCACCGGACGCTGTGTAGTTAATACATTGTTTGGTGATAAGGTTTATGTTACTGGAACGCAAGATCTTACTTATTCGAATTCTGTAGGTGGAACAGCAGTTTCCTATACAGATGATGATCAAACAACAATAGACTCTTGTCATGCTGTTATCACATCCTTCAGGCATTTGTATAACATTAGGCGATTGAGCAGTATTTCTGCCAGTATTGATTATCGTATTGTCAGTGATTTGAATTGGTATTATCACAATCGTTATGGGTCAAACGGTGCAGAAACAGATTTGTATGCCAGTGAGGTCGAGGTCTTTAACGATAGTGTTACGGGTCATTCTCCTTATGAAGGCAATAACTTAAGAGTAGTTTCATTCCCTGCACTTCATGAGCTTCGAGCTAATGAGACGTTGTCTGCATGGCGTAATTGTTCCATTAACAATGTCCAGATGAGAGTTGCATCGTTTGTTAGTACGAGTTCAATGACTGATTCTGATGTTGGATATGGTCTTATTTGTCGTAACAACGGAACAATCTACAACATTACTACTAACAATCTGAATCTTGTTCTTGCAAAGGTAAATGATGGTACGGTAGCGCTTACTAATGACTATAACAAGATAACAAGTGGCGATACTAAGACGATCAATAACAATACAACAACTCGTAACAACAATCCGAGACCGGTAGGCGGACTTATAGGTTTCAATACGGGTACAGTTGGTCTTCAGAATGAAACTGATTACAACACTATTATGATGAATAACTGTGTTGTTATGGCTGGTGAATACTGGAGTATACGTAATTATGACTGGGGCACTGGTGGCGTTATAGGAGCTAATGGCGGAGAATTGGCGGAGGGTGCAAACTTTGGCATTACGCCTTCCAATAACAGTCATACATATGGCGTTATCGGAGTGCGTGGTTCGTTTGTTGTTCTGGCTAAGAGTTATGTAGGCGGAATAATGGGAACCTGCTATGCTGATGTTGGTGCCAGACTTGTAGTTGATGGTTCTCGTGATACAACCGCGGAGTTTAGAAATCTTCCTGCAGAAACCAGAAACAATAATCAGTCGATGGCTTGTGTTGTTGTTGGTGCCAGAAGCGTTGGCGGCGCTATCGGCTTGGTTCAGGGTGTCGCTTTTGATTCATCTATTGTTCAAAGCCAGTTTGACCATATCGGATATAACGCTGAGAGCGGCATCAATTTTAACACTAACAATTTATCAAATAATGATTATCAGATTAGTATCAATCTTCCACAGAATGCTTTGGTATTGAGCATTGGCAGTATTGATGACTACCATGGTGTTGGCGGTGCGATTGGTACATTAAACAACTGTACCGGATCGTATATGAGCATATCCGTTAATAATGCCGGTAATGTTATTGCAAACGATACAAGCCATGCTACATATTGTGGCGGTGCAATCGGCTATGAGAACACTAGCCAGATTGTTAAGACCTATATCAAGATAGCGAACGGATCTGCTGCTTCTCAATCGAGAATTGGTTATTACAATGATGACAAGGGTCCTACGTGTGCAGGCGGTGCATATGGGTATATTAATTGCAATACTGCTAACAGGATTATTGCTGTAAATGCAACGAACACACAGTGTATTATCACCGGACAAGGTGGCGGTGCTGGTTTGGGAGTTGGCGGAGCCGTAGGTGGTTGTTCAACCAATAACCAGATTGAGTTCTATGTAAGTGCTCAGAACAATAATTCTTCTGTTCAATATAAGAACAGCGGCAGTATTACCGCAGAGACATTGGATGGTGCAGGTGGTGCTATTGGAAGCATGTACAGTGAAACTGGAGTTGCATTGCCCACCGGTTGTGCCGTTTATGCTAAGAATTCTTCATCAACAGTTACCGGAAGATATCATGTTGGTGGTACTGTTGGATATGTTCTTACAAATAATGCATGGGTATATGCTAATAACACTGGAGCGAACATTAGCGGTTCGGATAGTTTTGTTGGTGGAACAGTGGGTTATGCTCTTGCCAATAGCGGTGAGATTAGTTCTAACAATATAAATTCTACTATTGCAGGAACTGGAAACAGCAGCAATTTTGTTGGCGGTGCCATTGGATATGAGAAAGATCCACAAACAGGATCCGTTAGAGTTGTTTTGTCTGGAAGCACAATAAGTGGTAAGGACTTTGTTGGCGGTGCTGCTGGAAGTCTGCAAGACTATCACAATGATAAGACTATAACAGTAACTGTAACGGGTAATTCCAATATTAGTGCAAGAGGCTCGCTCGTTGGCGGTATATGCGGCGAGATTCTGATGCAGAACACTTATGGTAACAGTGGTTCTTTAGTTTTGCACGGAGATGGTTCTTCTCCGATGCTGAATATTACTGGTTCGGATGGCGTTGGTGGAGCAGTCGGAACTATTCGTACTAATAATCAGAATATTCTTGCGCAGATCGTAATGCCGACACAGACCGGTGGCGATAAGCTTATTATCAACATTGATGGTAATAGCTATATTGGTGGCGCTGTTGGCATGATTAGGCCGTCCTCGTTGGGCGTATCAAGTACTGCTTCTGAAATAATGGGTGCTACAGTTAACAATAAGGATATTCAGATAGAATTGAGTGTTGTTTTGCATCCATCATCACATATTGTTGGTACAGGTTCTAACGTTGGCGGAGCTATCGGATATGTATGTGCGGCGTCGGGATCTAGATACTTAAGCAAAATCAGTGTTTCAATCGCATCAGGTGTAGCCGCGGCGGATGCAACTATTAAAGGTAGTTCAAATGTTGGTGGAGCAGTAGGATGCTTTGAGAATTGTTATCCGACTAATGCAACGGGTATTAGTGTTGATTTCAGCTTGGTTTCAGGACCGTATACTATCGCTGCGACTGGCACGGGAGATGTAAATCTCGGTGGTGTTGTAGGTTATTTCTATGGTTCAACAAATAAAACAGAGGCAGTATCTCCTATATCAGTTAATCTTGGATTGGTATCTATCAAATCAGATAGTGGAAAGAATGTTGGTGGAGCTATCGGTAAAACGGATCTTGCAAACGGGTCGCGAGTATTGTTCAGCAATACTATTGATGTAACAGTTAATGGTTCTGTAGCTGGCGGAAAGAATGTTGGTGGAATAATTGGTTACAATGCTTCTAGAATTACTTCTCTGGTAGCTACGATTAATGGTGCTGTTAATAGTACCGGTAATGATGCGGGCGGAGCTATAGGTAATAACCATGCTGTTGTATCAAGTGTTAATGTAACTATAAATTCTGGTGGTCAGATTACTGGCGTGAATCATATTGGCGGAGCTGTTGGATACAATGATGCGTCTATCTCTTCGACTGTAACGGTACGCTTGAATATTGGTGGCAGTGTTTCCGGTACTACAGAAGTTGGCGGAGTAATTGGTTATAACTACAAAGCTAATCTTGGCACAGTAGATATTGTAATTAATGGTACTGTTCACGGTACTGGCAATAGTGTTGGCGGAGCAATTGGTCGTAATCATTCCAGCATAACATTGGTCACATCTGTAATTAATGGTTCAGTATCAGCTAATGGAGATGATGTTGGTGGTGCTATTGGCTTCGCTGATTCGGATGCTAAGACATATTGGATTACGGAAATCTATTCTACTGTTCAAGGAACTGGTAACGTGGCAGGCCATGACAATGTCGGTGGTGCTATCGGACGAAATGTCTGCAATATTCATAATGTGTATGCCTATATCACAGGTGCTTCCCATATTACGGGTAATATTCGCGTTGGTGGAGCTGTAGGGTTTGCTTCTGCTCAGAAAGGACAGGCGGGCGATGAGGTAGCAAAGGGAAATCGCTATGGTTTGATGGAAATAGTTAGAGCAACAATAACCGCCGATAGAGCTTTACAGGGAATCTCGAGAATGGGCGGCGCTATTGGTCAGATTGGCGATAAGATGAGTGCTGCCAATGGAGATTATATCTCTGCGGCTGTAACAGAGGTAGAAGCTATACTTAATGCTGCATATTTGTTTGATCCGTTAGCAACTGGTGTTGATGGCGGAGAAGCCTGTGTTGGCGGAGTAGTCGGAATTTTTGTAGACGGCCGTGTCGCTAGAGTTGTCCTTAGTGGTACAGGAGGAGCCGTTAATATTTCTGAAAATGATCCAGACTATCAGTGCCCGGAGATTTCTGCAAGTAATTCTATAATTATCGCAGCACATGGTAACTCTTTGGGAGGAATTGTTGGTCAGATAGGCTTGGAAGGTTTCCAGCAGAATGTTTGTCTTTCTAATATCTCTGTTAGATCGGGCACACCGAATCTATATGTTGTTTCGTTAGGCGGCGCTGATAGAATCGGTGGATGGATCGGTTCTGGTTATGGTGCTCACGGCGGAATAGGCTTTAACAAAACGACTGAGTATGTAACTAATATTGAATATAACGTCAGCAATGTAAGAATGGTATTTAGCCGTGGAAGTGAAGTTGGCGGTTTCTGTGGCAGATTGGATGGATACAACGGAGATAATTCTACCAACAGAGGAACATATGCAAATATAACAGTTAATCTGAATAACACTACTGTAACCGGTGCATCTTCTGTAGGAGGTGCTTTCGGAAAGATATCTGACATTTTGTTTAGCAAGGGATTTGTCACAGTATCATTAAGCGATCATACAAATATTGGTGACTTGACTGGTAATGCGACGATTAGTGCAAATAACGATTTTGCTCCTATTTGTTATGAGGCAGGCGGAGCAGTTGGCTTTATAGAATACAAAGATGCAACTGCCTATAACAACGAAATGAAGATAAGCGTACCGATTACGGTGACGGTAGACTCGACATCCAGAATCTGGGCTGGAGCTAATCGCCCTGATAACAGTACTTACTATGGTGTCGGCGGTGCTTTTGGTAGGTGCCAGTCTGATTTTGCTGAAACTGCGGTAGTACAGGTTTTGCCCGCAGATGGTTCTTCTACGCTTGTAAATGTTTATTCGGCAAGTTCTGATGTAGGCGGCTTTGTGGGCGTAATGCTGGGTGGAACAATGAGTTATACTACCAACAATAACGGTGATAGTTATAATCCTTCTGATCCTAACTCTGTTGATAAGACGGTATATGTTAATGTGAATGTTGTATCTGACGGAACGAATGCGTGTGTTGGTGGATTCATCGGCAGGATGCTGGGCGGAACCGTTGCATACACTCATGCTGATGGTACAGTAAGAGCCAATGGAATGAATTCTTATGTCGGCGGATATGTTGGCGAGGTAACAGTTGGATCAATAACGTACTGCTATTCAACGGCTACTGTCTTATCGAGCGGAAGTAGGACGGGTGGTTTTGTTGGAAGTCACGCTGCATGTACGATAAAGAATTGTTATGTTGGTGGACATACCTATTCAGGTCAGTACTTACAGGATTTGATTGATATTAGAGGTGTCACTAATGTCGGCGGCTTTGTCGGCTTGTCAGAGTCCGGAATCGTTCAGGATTGCTATTCAACAGCATCAGTATCCGGAACGGATTCTGTTGGTGGCTTCGTTGGATATGCGATGGCAGGTTCGAATTCAAGAATAAAGAACTGTTATTGCACGGGTCTTGTATTGGGATCGACATATGTCGGATCATTTGTTGGAACAGGTAGTACTTCTTTATTTAATGGCGATCAGGCTTTGAATGGAGTCAATGAATGGCCTAGATATGGCAACACAGAGTCAACTGATGGTATAGCTATGGCCAGTGTCGCGGAAATACATGGCAGTGCAGCCAATACATATGCTGCATATCCGTTTGATAACACATTGGTTGGCAGTAATTATCCACTTAGAGCTGTTATTCGTAATAGACACTATGGAGATTGGCCGGCAACGATCTCGGGCGATCATGTAATTACAGAGTTTGTTTTGGAAGACATACCTTATTACTATCAGCAGTCTGGAGTTTTGATTGATGATCATATTGTTGTTTATGATGAGAATCATGAGATAATTCCTAGCGATGCATACAAGATTAATTACATTGATGGCAGCAACAGAAGTGTTGGTGTAGCGAGATTTGTAATATCGGCTGTTAATGGCAAGGGCTATACAGGTGCTCTTACAGGAACGTTTACTATTCTTCCTGCTGATGTATCTTCGGCCAGAGTAACAGTCTTGCAGTCAACATATGACTATACCGGCGCACCGATTGATCTTCAGATACAAGTAATTCTTGGTGATGACACTCTTGTTTTGAACAGAGACTATTATTTGACGTTTGATCCTGATGATATAAATGTTGGCGATGTAACGTTTGTTGTTCATGGCAAGGAGGATGGTGGTAATTATACCGGCTCTGTTAATACTGATGTTGATGGTGATACGTTAATGTTTACGATTAATGGTGCTCCGATCACGCCGAATGACATTGAACTTACTCATGCATCTGAGCAAGAACTTGTTTATACAGGTAGCGGAATAACTCCGGGCGTAGTAGTTAATGTTGGAGGTCGTCAGCTTGTAGAGGGTACTGACTATCGCATTGAATACAGAAACAATGTCAATGTAGGATCGAATACCGCTTCCGTAATTGTTTACGGAATGGGTAGCTATCGCCGTGTTGATGAGCAAGGTGAAGATATTCCTGTAACAAAGGAGTTCTCCATTTTTGAAGCAGATAACTCTTGGACAGTAGCCCCTGCGATGGCAAATTGGGTATACGGCGAAGAACCTTCATCTCCTACAGGTGAACTTCAATTCGGATATGAGATTGATCCTGATACAGGTTCTGTAATAGTCGATAGAAGAGTATTCCTGTTCTATACGGATGATACTTATGCTGAACAGATAGATCCTGCTGATCTGGGGGTCCAGGATGCAGGTGTACATGTTATGACTGCTGCAGCTAGTGAAGATGTACCGGATGATAGTCATCCTAATCCTAACTACCGAGCTATCGATGCTACTATGGTTAGGTTTACTATAGAATGTGCAGATATATCGAATACTAACAGAGTTAGTTTTTCTGTGGATTCTGCTATCTATGATGGACAAGCTCATATACCTACTATAAGTGGTTCGTTTACGGACTATAGAGATGTTACGGCTCAGCTTGTAGAGGATAGGGATTATACAGTTACTCTTCCTACGGATCCGATGGTTGATGCAGGAGAGTATACGATTACGATAACGGGTATTGGTAATTTCGCTGGATCTTCGACTACAGTTACGTTTGAGATCACAAAAGTCGATCTTGCTAATATCATTAGCGTTGAGGTTGATCCTGATACTTATGAGTATGATGGTTCGACACCAGTCGCTCCGAATGTTGTAGTCGCATATCTTGGTGATCTGCAGCCTGATTATGATATCTCTTACAGCACAGATGACTTCACTGTTCCTGGCGTGGTAACAGTTACCGTAACGGCCACAGATACGACAAACTATACGGGCAGCGTAGAGGCAACGTTTACAATAACGGTTCCCGATCCGGCACCGGATCCGGATACCGACCCAGATCAGGGTGCGAATACTAATCCGAATCCTGATCCCGATCCGGATCCTGACAACCCCTCTGGCGGCTAACAAGACAATCAAGAGCAAAGGCTGATCTGACAGTTTCAGATCAGCCTTTTTTGTTTGCTTGGAATTACAACGGATTATACTCGAGCATGTAACATTATAGACATCTTATTAACAATAAATTTATTTGATACTTTAAAGGCCCATTATTATAATTCTTTATATAAAGTAATATGACTCAATGTGGGGTATTGTATCTGTTGGGTCAAAAGGGGTGCAAGTGTCAGAGAAAGAATCACATGAAGTGTTCGTAGAGGGCACACAGTTCTATAAGAAGAGTGCAGCTTCTTCTGTTGTCAGAACAGTTGTCATAGGCTTGGTTGCCTTGATAGCTATTGCGGTTCTTGCTGTGATCGGAATCATTGATTCTGGTGCCAGACAGGCATATAAAGAGGCTAGAGACATAAGAAGAGCTCTTCGTGCCATAGGTACTGAATACTATGGCAATATTTCCTCTTTCTATGACCCTAACAGTCCCACAGGTCTTACAGATGAAGCTGCTAGTAAAGTAGCAGAGATCTCAACTCGAGATGGAGTCGTTTATCTTTATAAATGGGATTCTGTAAATAATGTTCCTCTACAGTTCGAGTATCGGACAGGACTATATAGGGTCATATATACAGATGCAGGAGATAACTCCGGAGAACTGGCGGGAACTGAAGGTGACTTTGATATCTATTATTCATACGAAGTCCTAAGGTTCGAAGCAGAGTAAGAAATAGGAAGGGTAGACGGATGCCGGAATATAAGTATCAGGCACAGGACAGTAAAGGAAAGATAATCAAGGGTAAGGCTGAAGCATCTGATGAGATGGATCTTCAGAGACGTTTCCATGATTCGGGACTTCTTCTACTTGATGTAAAACCTATTGTTAAGCAGATGGCGCTCAAGGCTTTGAAGAAGCCTCAGCTGTCTGATTTCTGCCGTCAGCTCGGAACTCTTACAAAATCCGGTGTCACTCTTGTTAAGGCACTTGAGATTGTAGCAAATGATGAGTCTATTACAGCTTATGAGAGACAGCTCTACATCAAACTTCGCGATCGTGTTGTACAGGGTGTAGCTTTGTCCAATGTTATGGAAGAATTGGAGCCGGCTTTCCCTCCGCTTCTTATCTTCATGATAAGAGCTGCTGAGACTTCAGGTACTCTCGATACAACGTGTCTGCGTTTGGCTGATCAGTACATGAAAGAAGCTCAGCTTGAGCAGAAGGCTAAGAACTCACTAACATATCCTAAGATCCTCGGAGGACTTATTGTTCTTGTTATGTTGATCTTGTTCGGCTATGTTCTTCCTCAGTTTGACAGCATATTTGCAACGTTGCCTCAGCTTCCTCTTCCTACGAGAATTCTTATGGCAATCTCAGATTTTGTAAAGACTAAGTGGTACATCTTAGGCATTATCATTATTGTGGTTGTTGTATTTGGCAAGATGATCAAGAAGATCCCTATCGTTCGTTACAACATCGATAAGATCAAGTGTAAGGGTAAGTGGGGAAAGCTTCTTAAGGTAATCTATTCTGCCAGATTTGCACGTACTATGAGCTCGCTTTACTCTGCAGGTATTCCTCTTTATAACTGTATCGCTATCTCGAAAGGTACAATTGGTAATGTTTATATTGAGGAGCAGTTTATAGAAGTTGAGAAAGAGGTGCTCGGAGGATCTCCGATGTCATCTGCTCTCGCTAAGGTTGATGGATTCGTTAACAAGCTTCCTTCTACCATCAAGGTAGGTGAAGAGACCGGTATGCTCGGACCTATGCTCGAGTCTGTTGCCAATGATCTGGATTTCTATTCCGAACAGGCGCTTATGCGTCTCACATCATATATTGAGCCTGTAATGATTGTAGTTATGGCTGTATTGGTAGGATTCATCATGATATCGATAATCCAGCCTATCTATCAGTCCTATTCAACAATCGGAGCGGGTTCATAAAGAAAGGAAGTCTAAACAAATGTCTGTTGTAGTATTTCTGTCGAATACCAATATTCAGATAGCAGTCGGTTCATCGACACCTGGTGGAGTTAGAGTAAGCAAGTTATTCTCCGCTCCGCTTCCTGAAGGCGCGATCCTCAATGGTGTTGTTATGGATCAAGATTTGGTTACAAACACTATTAAATCTGTATGGCAGCAAAACAAGCTGTCAAAGGCAGATGTTACCTTGATCGTAAACAGCCCTCAGCTTCGTGCTAACCGTATTGATGCACCTATTCAGCCTGATAAGAAGACGACAGCTTTTATCAAGAGAGAGACAGCAGATTCTGAATACGGAAGATTCCAGAAGCCCGTTACTGGTTGGTATGTGGTATCCAAGGATAACAAAGCAAAGACGCAGAAGGTTATCTATGAGACAGCTGAATCTGAGTTTGTAAATAAGTATGTAGATATCTTTGATAAAGCGGGACTTAAGCTCAAGTCAATTCACAATGGTGTTCAGATTGCTACAGAATTCCTTACTAAGCAGACCGCGGGTAAAACAGTTATCTATATGATTCTTGATGGTAACTCGCTAGTTACTATCTTCTTTGCTGAAGGTAAGTACTACTACGATTCGACATCGCGTGTATTCTCGCAGCCTGGCACATCTGAATTCGCAAGAGAGATTTATTCATCAATATCGTCAATAAGACAGTTCATGTCTGCCCAGCATATAGAGGCTACAGTTAAAGACGTTCTCTTTGCAGGATTAACACAGCCTCAGGTAACGACTCTTTCGAATGATATTCTGAACTTGGATAGTCAGATTGATGTATCTGTGATCAATACTCCAAGCGGAACTTCAATATCTGATGGTCAGGCGGCATTCCCGTTCTATGTTTATCCTATAGCGGGTCTTCGTAAGATCGATGAGAAGCTGCCTATCCTTAAAGCGATAAAGCAGAACAGTGAGAAGTCTGCCGAAAGAGGCAGCTGGATCAAACTGGCAATACCATTTGTTTGTATCGCAGTAGTGGCTGCTATCGCGTATGTTGGAGTCCTGTTCTATAAAAGTTCAAAGGAGAAAGAACTCAAAGAACTTCAGGATTATATCTATGATCCTGAGGTAATCGTTCAGGCAGCAGAGTTTGACGCTATGTATAACAACATGGAAGAGATGGGCACGATACAGGGTGGAGCTGATTTGCTTCAGGAAGACTTAGATTCGTATCCGATTCCCGATTCGAGAATCAACAGAAAGATTCTTGCGGCGGCCGCTCCTTATGGAGTAGATGTTTCATTTAACACCTATGATTCTTTGACCGGAGTCTTCAGTATTACGGCTCAGGCTCAGGATGTTGATGATATCAACTTGTTCATTGCCGATCTTTTAGCGATGGACGACATATTCGAGAATGTAGACTATACAGGCTACACACTTAATTCCGAAGGAACAAGCTGGCAGATCAATGTGGTATGTTCTCTTGCAGCCAATGAACCTGCTCCTTCCGAGATTTCCGAGGAGGTGAACTGATATGGCTATGATCGAGACGAACCTCAATAAGAAAGATAAGATGACCATAGCGATATTCCTATTTATTGCATTGATATTTATGTTTGGATGGTTTGCTATTAGGCCGACTATTCTCAAGATAAGAGACTTGAACGATCAGATTAGTCAGGCTCAAATTAAAGCTGATGAGTACAATAGCAAGATTATTGGCTTGTCGAGTGCAGAGGCCGTCTTTAATAGAGCTGTAGAAGATATAAACGAATCTACATCAGATTATTATGAGATCATGCCCAGCTCAACGATCGATCGTATGGCTACTTCGTACGTTTTGAGCTTCGGTCTTTATCCGGAAGATCTTTATATAACTATGCCGACCAGACCAGTAGAGGAGATACCTTACCAGTATTCACAGGCTGCATATGCTCAGGTGGCATCAGCTCTGGCACCTACTCCGATTCCGACCCCTGTGACAACGAGCACTCTAGATGCCGCCTCTCAGGCATTGACTGGAACTACACCTGCACCGTCAGGCATGCAGGTTCAGAGTCTTTTGACACCTTATGACAGCGCAAGATCGGCATGTACTTCTACATCGTCGTCTGGCGTTGTTTGCGCCAACTTAACCATGGTAATGACGGGTGATAGGAATACATGTCAGGCGCTTATAGATGATCTTTGCACAAAGCCATCGATAAGACTTACCGGATTCGAGTGGATGGACATGGAACCGGTCGAGAGGATCAATGAGGAAGATGGCACCGTTGAGTTAATCGACAGTGGAATGACCAGACTTCGTGTAGATCTTAATCTCTACATGACTAATGTTGCAGATTATCAGGCGATGGTGTCTGATGCAACAGCAGCTGCAGCAGAAGCGGAGGGTTGATATATGGCAGATAATTCAAAGATTCGTATAGGAGACCTGATGGTCTCGGCGGGTTATATCACCGAAGATCAACTCAAGGAAGCTCTTGGTATACAGAAAGAATCGGGCGGTAAGAGAATCGGTCAGGTTCTCCTCGACTTGGGTTACGTTACTGAAGTCCAGATGCTCTCGGCGCTTGCCGACAGACTCGATGTTCAGCTTATCGATATCACAGCTTATCCGATAGATGTTGAGACAGTAAAACTAATTCCAAAGCAGCTGGCCGAGCAGTATTCGATGCTTCCAATCGGACAGGAGAATGGTTCTGTAATACTTGCTGTTAACGATCCTCTTAATCTCTATGCTATCGAGGATATCAGGCAGACTATAGGTATGCCTGTTATTACGGTTCTTGCTCAGGAAGGACCTCTTAAGGAGGCCATCAACTATCAGTACGCAGGAATCAAAGCCCGTATGGCTGCTGAAAATGCGAATGCCAATACGACAGGTATTAATGTTGACGAGCTCGTTATCGATACATCTGCAGGTGCTGATGATGCTCCTATTATTAACCTCGTTAATTCACTGCTGGATAAGGCTTTTCAGGATAATGCTTCCGATATACATATCGAGCCGTTCGAGACTCACGTCATGGTTAGAATGCGTATCGACGGTACGCTCCTTGATTACATCACATTGCAGAAGAATGTTCAGGACTCGCTTGTAGCCAGAATCAAGATCATGGGTGACATGGATATCGCCGAAAGGCGTATCCCTCAGGACGGTCACTTCCGTGTAAGAATTCAGGGACAGATTGTTAACGTTCGTGCGAATGTTATTCCTACAGTATTTGGTGAGAAGGTAGTATTAAGACTTATCATGTCGGCGGTCAATATCGACAACAATACTACATTCGGTATGACGCAGGAGTGCTATGACAAGTTCACAAAGATGCTGATGTCGCCTAACGGACTTATCTACATCACAGGCCCTACGGGTTCCGGTAAGTCTACAACGCTTTATATGGCTCTTCAGTCACTGTCGCAGAAGCCTATCAATATCAGTACAATCGAGGATCCTGTTGAGAAGAATCTGCCGAGACTTAATCAGGTGCAGGTTCATCCTACGGCTGGTCTTACGTTTGAGGTGGGCCTTAGAGCTCTTATGCGTCAGGACCCTGACGTTATCATGGTAGGTGAGACGCGTGATGCTGAGACGGCAACTATCTCAATCAGAGCTGCTGTAACAGGCCACTTGGTCCTGTCAACACTACATACTAATGATGCTGCATCAACAATCGTAAGACTTGTAGATATCGGTGCTGAGCCGTATATGCTCTCATCTGCATTGGTTGGCGTTGTGGCTCAAAGACTTATGCGTAAGATCTGTCCATACTGCGCTAAGCCGGAGCCGTTGTCTCCTAGGCAGATAGAGTTCTTAGGACATGATATCCCTAATTCTAAGAAGGGCACGGGATGTGGACAGTGCCATAACTCCGGTTATCTCGGACGTACTGCTATTCATGAGGTCCTTGTTGTTGATAAGACTATGCGCAAGATGATCGCGGAGGGTGCAGAAGCGGAAGAGATGAAGATGTATGCCATCAAGAATCAGAATATGAAGACTCTTAGAATGGCTGCAGAAAGTCTCGTTGAGCAGGGCATTACCTCTATGGAAGAGTTAGAGCGCGTTGCCTACAATGACGATTAAGGCTTCTTCAAAACTTATTACAGATCTTAAAAGCATACCGTCGCCGGTGTTCTACATCTTCGCGGCGGTTGCTTTATTTTCTGCATTTTTTGTTCAAGGCTTCTCTCTGTCGAGTGTATTTACGGCGCTGTTTCTGTTGCTGCTAGTAGCATGTGCTTGTGGAGACATTAATAAGGGGATAGTTCCTGATCTGCTGGTAATACTTATTGCGGTATTGGGAGTTATTAGCTTCACTGTAGTTGAAGGGGTTACTGCTCAAGGCCTTATTAATCATCTGATTGGCGCTGTGGGCATATCCGTTCCGATGTTTCTGATAGCACTGCTTATCAAGGGCGCATTCGGAGGCGGCGATATAAAGTTGATGGCGGCATCGGGTCTTTATCTAGGCTGGAGTCTGTCCCTAGCAGGGGCATTAATGGCATTCTTACTGTCGGGACTATATGGTATATATTTGCTTCTGTTTAAGAAAGCTAAAGCAAAGTCCAGGATCAAGCTAGCTCCGTTTCTGGCCTATGGATTGGCGGTGGCAGCTCTATTCGGTGAAGTGATAGTAGTTATGTTCTTCTCTTAATTCAAAGCCGGGGCATTGGTATATGGTTATGATAATATGACTCCAAATCACGGTTTTCGGTTTACGAATTCGCAATAAATCCATTCAAAAACTCATGTTTGGTAAATGAATTGTTACGCGAAAGTTAATAGTGGCTTTAAGCTATTGCAAAGACTTTTTGCAGTTGATATAGTGCAAACATAACAACAAATCAAACACTTGATCGGTTGAAAAATACTCACTTACTCATACAGAAGGAGGAACTCAAAATGAAGAAGATTAGAAGAAATTCAAAGAAGGGCTTTACACTCGTTGAGCTCATCGTTGTACTCGTTATCCTTGCTATCCTCGCAGCTATGCTCGTACCTGCACTCACAGGATACATCGACAGAGCTAGGAAGGAGAAGGATTATCAGGCAGCTTCCGTAGTATACGCAGCAGCTCAGGCAAGAATTACAGAACTCTATGGTAATGGTACAATTGCTACAAAGGCCGCCGGAACACTTACGGCAGCATCTACAGCAGCAGATGATGCAGTTCTTGTTCTTGCAGGTGTTGATAACCAGAGAGTAACAGCTTACGATTTTCACTATAATGCTAACCTTGTTATTATCTATGGTTCCGTAAAGATTAAGACTTCTGGAACAGAGGTTACATATTATCTTTACAATGATGGTTCTTGGGGACCTACTGCTTACACAGGTGAAGGAGATAAGCCTGCATCTTAATAAGAACTATTAGTTCCTAAATAATTAAAAACGGCCGGGGGTGAACTCCCCGGCTTTTTATTTACTTTCTTGTGACGGTTTGTTCACAGAACGTAACCCTATAATTATTGAAGTGTAAGGGTTCAGGCTGTAAAATTAATATGAGGGTTTATGTAAGTTCAAGTCTCATCAGGAGGGCGTTATGAGACGATACAGAATGGTATCTAAAAGTAAGCGAGCATTCACGCTTGTTGAGTTGATAGTTGTTCTGCTGATACTGGCAGTTCTTGCTGCTATGTTGGTTCCTGCATTAATAGGATATATAGATAAAGCTAAACACGGTAAGTTTGTTCAAAGGGCTGATGCAGCTCGTACTGCAGCGCAGGCTATTATGAATGAACTCTATGGATTAGGTCCGGGTGCACAGTCTGGAATTCCTAATGTTCCCGGTCAGACCGGCGGTGGCGGATCTGGTGGAGATGTTCGCTGGGATACCGGAGATGGTGCCAATAATACAGCTGAGGCCCAGGCTTGGGGCGAGAAGGTGTTACAGCTTCTTGGACTCGGAAGAGATGATGCTGGCGATGAACCGTACCTGTTCATATTTGGTGTAGGTAATCCCAAGTATTTTGGTGAAGGCAGCATAGAAAGATACACCGTTTATTATGTTGCTTATGTTGAAGATGAAGATTCACCGGCAATATTCTATGTAAACGGTGAGTGGATATATACATATCCTCGTGATGACAGCAACATAATGAAAGAACGTCATGGTATAAGAAATACTATCGTTCTTAATGGAGCTGATATTCCGCTTCAATTGTATGTAGTAAGTAATAGGACGCATATAGCTGATAATTTCTGGACTAATGGCAGTGGGTCTTTGAGAGGACACAGCGAGCCATACTTTAATGGTTGATATGAAGTGTATTAGTAAGACAACGCTCGGAAGAAGAGCCTCCTCGATATTAAGCGATAACGAAGGTGCGAGTCTCGTGCTCGTTACTATTATCGCGATCATTATTATCACGGGTGTAATTGTTCTTCGTATAACTACCAGTGCGTTGTGGGCGTCTGCAGATAAGCAGTATAACCAGGATCAGGCGTATTTGGCAGCGACAAGCCTGGGTGATTCCATTGATCGTCTGATTCGAAGCGGAAGTAGTCCGGAGGACTTTACTTCCCGCGAAGGTGTGAAGGTAACTTCATCAGAGGATATCTATACAGTTGAAGTTACCGCTACATGTGGTAATGCAACATACGTTTATACAGCTATCTATAGGAAGACAGGGTCTTCATTCATAAGGCAGTACTGATATGAAAAGAATGATTAAAAATGCTTGGATAACAAAGAATAAATCCGGCGAGACTATGATAGAAGTTCTCGTAGCATTTACTGTGCTGTCAATGATGCTCCTTCTGTTCTCTCAGGGTATCGCATGGGCTACAAAGTCTGAAGTAAACGCAAGCAATAGCCGTAGTGCAGCTGACACAGCAGCTCTCGCATTGCAGGAGTATCTTGCTAAGGGAAGTACATCTCATGCGACTGTAACAGCAGGAACTCCTTCTACGGGATCAGATGGAATAACGAGCACTGTTTATACAGTAACGATTGGTACAGAGATGTATACATATACTATTTATTCGACAAATTGAAAATGAGACAGTAATGAGAAGAATAAAGAATAAAAAATGGTCAAAGAAAGCGATAACGCTTGTTGAATTGATCGTAGCGATGACGCTTACGGCTATCTTCGCGAGCAGTTGTATACTTCTCATTTTGCCGATTACACAGATATATAGGCATGTTAATGATTTAAGTCGAGCAGAACTTCTTGCTGACACCGTGGTCGACGCACTTCGAACTGAGTGTGCAGATACATATATTTCCTGCGCAGGAGATGTTTGGATCGCATCTGCTGGAAATGTTGTTATGACAGCACAGACGGGCGCGGTCCCTGCAGGTCCTGTTCTTGTAATTAGAAAGAGTCCTTCTTACTGTGAGACTATAGCTACTAATTATGCCATCACGAACGGGGATAATTCTTTGTATAGCGGCGTATTGGCGCAGGATCGCGAAGAGCATCAAGATGATTCTACATATACACCGATTACAGATGGAAGAACCGGTGTTACTACCCGTGCAATCTACAGAATGTTTGAGTCTGATGGAAGTGCCAGTCCTAATGTTAATACCGGTTATCTGCACTTTGGTTATTATCTGACTGAGGCTCCTGCCGGAGAGACGGTTTATCCTTCAAAGTATTATGATTTTACGAATCCTTTCTCTTACGCAACTTATGGAAGCAATACGAATTGGGCATATACAGTAGCTCTTAACTTCCATTGGGATGGAACACATCAGGATACAGATATTCCAAGCTATATTCTGTGTGATGTCTCAATTCTGAATTTGGCTGGAGAAACGGTTTATTCACGCACTGCGGTTCTGTGTTTCGCATCGCAGGTGTCCTGATTACTATATTGCTTCCTTATAATTAAGGTTATAATCAGATATAAGACAATCTGATCTTTGGAGGCGTTCCATGAAGATTACTTATCTGGGGCACTCGTGCTTTAAGTTCGAGAAGGACGGGTTTGCCATGATCATCGATCCTTATCAGGCGGGCAGTGTGCCCGGGTATGCGCCGCTCAAGGAGAATGCCAATCAGGTGCTCTCGACTCATAAGCACGGCGATCACTTCGGACTTAACGAGGTCAAGCTCGCGGTTACCCGCGCGGACACTCCTTTCATGGTCAGTTTTATAGAGACTTTTCATGATGATAAAAAAGGTGCTCTAAGGGGCTTTAACAATGTTATAATTGTCGACGTGGACGGACTGCGTCTGGTCCACATGGGTGATATCGGATGCGATCTCGAAGACGAAGACTTAGAGAAGATCAAGGGCTGTGATGTCCTTATGATCCCTGTCGGAGGCTTCTATACCATCGATGCCAAGCAGGCTAAGAAGATGGCTGATGAGATCAATCCTTCGATCACGATCCCGATGCACTACAGAGGCGATGGCTTCGGTTATGACGAGATCGGCACAGTCGATGAGTTCGTTAAGCTCTGCGACAAGATCGAAGAGGGCGGTTCGGAACTGATCCTCGAAGGTAAGCCCGAAGGACACAAGGTAATCGTAATGAGAGGTGTAAAGGCAGATGTTTAAGGTCGGATTTGACAGTGAGAAGTACGCGGAACTTCAGAGTAAGCACATCAGAGAAAGGATAGAGAAGTTCGGCGGAAAGCTTTACCTCGAATTCGGCGGAAAGCTGTTTGACGACCACCACGCTTCAAGAGTACTTCCGGGATTTGAGCCCGACAGTAAGATCAAGATGCTCATGAAGCTTCAGGAAGACGTCGAGATCATCATCGCCATCAACGCTGACGCTATCGAGAAGAGTAAGCGCAGAGGCGACCTCGGAATCACATACGATCAGGATGTATTAAGACTTATAGATGCATTTACAGAGTTCGGTCTGTGCGTCGGATCCGTCTGCATCACACAGTACAGAGGCCAGACACTTGCAGAGAAGTTCGAGAAGAGACTTCGTCAGCTCGGAGTTAAGGTTTATAAGCACTATCCCATCGAAGGTTATCCTTCCAATATCCCGCTCATCGTAAGTGATGACGGTTACGGAAAGAACGATTATATCGAGACAACACATAAGCTCGTCGTTGTTACGGCTCCGGGTCCCGGATCCGGAAAGATGGCTACTTGCTTGTCTCAGCTTTATCACGAGAATAAGCGCGGCATTAAGGCGGGTTACGCTAAGTTCGAGACATTCCCTATCTGGAGCTTGCCTCTTGCTCACCCCGTTAACATCGCATACGAGGCAGCAACAGCTGACCTTTCTGACGTTAATATGATCGACCCGTTCCACCTTGAGGCTTACGGCGAGACTACAGTTAACTACAACCGTGACGTAGAGATCTTCCCTGTAGTAAATGCGATTTTCGACAAGATTTACGGAGAGTCCCCTTACAAGAGCCCCACGGATATGGGTGTAAACATGGCGGGCTTTGCTATCGTTGATGACGAGGCATGCCGCGAAGCCAGTAAGCAGGAGATCATCCGCCGTTACTATCAGGCTAAGTGTGCTGTAAAGCAGGGCCTGTCTGACGGTTCTGATGTTAATAAGTTAGAGCTTCTTATTAATAAGACAGGCATCGATGTTGCAGACCGCCGCTGTGTAGGTGCTGCTATGGTGCGTGCTGACCAGACTAACGGTCCGGCAGTTGCTATCGAGCTTGCTGACGGACGTATGGTTACAGGTAAGACGACAGACCTCATGGGTCCTTCTTCTGCTGCATTGCTTAATGCCCTGAAGGTGCTTGCAGGTATCGATCACAACATGCCTTTGATCTCACCTAATGTTATCGAGCCCATTCAGGATCTGAAGGTTAATCATATGGGTAACCATAACCCGAGACTTCATATGGATGAGACGCTGATCGCGCTGTCGATGTCTGCTACTACTAACCCGGTTGCGGAGCTTGCGATGCAGCAGCTCAATAACTTAAAGAATGCGGATGCACATTCGACCACGATGCTGTCGACGGTCGATGAGAATGTGTTTAGAAAGCTCGGTGTAAATATCACCTGCGAACCTGTGTACGCGACCAAGAAACTCTATCATAAGTAATCTTACGACCCGGCTCACGCCGGGTTTTATTTTTTGTCAAAATTGTTCTTGACATTCTTTGACATTGAAGTGATAATAGTAATATCAAAGAAAGTCAAAGTCAAAGGAGGACATATAGATGGCACGGCTGGTAGATGTAATCGAAGCCATGATCAAGCAGATGATCGAAGAGAATAACGGCAGTGCGACGATCAGCAGAAGCATGCTGGCAGAACAGGCGAACTGCGTACCTTCGCAGGTAACGTATGTCCTCTCTACGAGATTCTCGACGGGATCAGGCTACATAGTAGAGAGCAGACGAGGCGGCGGCGGTCAGATCACGATCACACAGATCAAGCCGGTTGGCGCGGAGGACTATATAAAGTCGATCATCGAAGCTACAGGTGACAGCCTGACTCAGCGGGAGGCGAAGATCTTCCTTGAGAATGCAGTAGAACTTGGAGCGATCAAGCCCAGAGAAGCGACATCGATCATGTCCGCGGTATCGGACAGATCACTTGTCAAAGTTGATACAGATATCAGAGCGCAGGTCAGAGCGGATGTATTCAGAAATGCACTTGCCGGCCTGCTGATATAAGAAGCGAAAGGAGAACAACAATGAGGTGTTCAAGATGCGGAGCGCAGATAGGTAATTCATACGTCAGATTCAACGGCGTGCTTCTGTGCGAAGATTGTGCCAGAGAGTTAAAGGTTGACGAGGTCTTCAGAAGACAGAACTCGTTATTCGATCAGGCTTTCCCGATGCTCGGGGATTTCCCGGGTGTGTTCTCCTCCGGTTCTGACCTGGACTTCGCGAATGCGAAGATCAGATGTCCCAGATGCGGAACTACTTTAAGAGAATTAGAGTCCGGCGGACAACTCGGATGTATCGAGTGTTACAACACATTCAACGAGAGCATCCTGAAGGATATCCTGAAGCGTCAAGGCTCAAGCGAATATATGGGTAGAAAGCCCGGCGAAGCTGCAAATATCAAGGTAAGCGCGAAGGCTGAAGCAGCTCCTTCTGATGATAAGCAGGAGACCGCGGAAGCCGCACCTTCTAAGGAAGAAGCAAAGCAGCCTGAGACGAAGCAGGAAGACATCCTCGAGAAGGTAAAGGATGCGGATCTGTCCGGCTTTACAGATTTGGAACTTGAAGACGCTATGAAGAAGGCGGCTGCGGCAGAGGATTATGCACTCGCGGTCAAGCTTCGTGATGAGCTTAAGTCAAGAAAGGAGGGAAACTGATATGTGGTACGAGAATGACGGAAAAAACATGGACGTTGTACTGTCAACGAAGATAATTCTTAACCGTAACATCAAGGGTTTCCCGTTCCCTCCGAAGATGAGTGACTCGGACCGCGAGAATGTTCTCGGTATGGTAAGACAGGCCGCAGGTTCGATGGACTTGAACTTCGTAAGAACAGATGAGCTCGACGATGCAGCGAAGGCAGATCTGTATAACCAGTTCTTCTCCGGTTATGCATTCTTGAACTCTGATGCGAAGACAGGATATCTCATCAGTAAGACTGAAGGTCTTGGTGTGGTAATCAACAACACAGATCACATCAGCATCGTATCGATGGTGCCCGGCACGGATGTTGCCACTGCATACAAGAGAGCTGATGAGCTCGCGGTAAAGTTCGAGCAGAGCATGGATATCGCTTACAGTGATAAGTTTGGTTTCCTTACATCACAGATAAAGTCCGTAGGTACAGGAATGCAGCTTATCATGACGCTCGCACTTCCCGGCATCGAGAAGACAGAAGGAGCGGTAAATGTACTTGCAAGAAGAGTCGAGAAATACGACTGGCAGCTGATCCCTATGACTCATCAGGACGGTATCCGCGAGAGCGGTATCTACATCCTGACGAACGTCGCTACACTCGGCGTTACTGAGCAGGAGATCATCGATAAGGCACAGAAGGTCCAGGACGATATCATCAAGCTCGAGAAGTCCTGCAGAAAGAATATCTGCACTAAGAAGAAGGGCATCGTCGAGGATCAGTACTACAGAGCTTATGCGACATTAAGCTACTGTAGAAGAATAGAGACAGCGGAAGCTTTGACACTCATCAACTGGTTAAGACTCGGACAGGATTATGTAGATACATCTGAGGCAAATCTTGACTGGAAGAAGATCAATAAGCTTACGCAGAAAGTAAGAAGAAATTATTCGGACTCAGCAGGAAAGGGTTCGCGTCCGAAGGACAAATCCACGGCACGCGCTACGCTGATCCGTGACATTATGAAGGGAGGACAGGCTTCATGAATATAAAGCTCACTGAAGAAACAACACGCGTCATTGTTTACGCGAAGAGGTTTGCCGATTCATCCGGCAACCGCATGATCTCGACAGAGTATCTGCTCGCGGGAGCAAGCGCTCTGTCCGGACCTGCATCAGACATCCTCGAGCGTAACGGAGTCACACTCGAAGCACTCGCATCTGTGCTTGGCTTCGATGATTCCGTTGTAGAGGATACAGTTAACAACTACGAAGTAGAGGACGGCTTGAGACTTTTAAGACTCGAGTCCAAGAGACTTCTTAACGATGCCATGGAGGTGTCGACAAGAATCGGCGATAACGGCATCGTAAAGCCTGAGCATCTCCTCTTCGTTATAGCTACAAACAAGGCTCTTACAGGAAACTCAGTTCTCATCAGAATGGGTGCTGACGTCAACGGCATCATCGATGAGCTCTCGGGCCAGCTGTCTGAAGGCGGCGACCTCGACGGAGCTGACGGTTTCCTTTCTTCCGAGAGTGAAGGCAACTTAGGCCCTGCATCATCAAGGACTCCTGCCGCACGCGGAAGAGGCGCTAACAAGAAGGGCGCCAAGGGCGGACGCAAGACACTTGATAAGTTCGGTAAGAACCTTACTCAGATGGCAGCTGACGGCAAGATCGATCCCGTTATCGGAAGAGAGCAGGAGATCAACCGCGTCATGCAGATCCTTGCAAGAAGAACGAAGAACAACCCCTGCCTCGTCGGTGATCCCGGTGTAGGTAAGACGGCTATCGCTGAGGGCCTCGCACTTGCCATCTCACAGGGCGACGTTCCTGAGATCATCAAGGGCAAGACAGTCTACAGTATCGATATGGGTTCTCTCGTTGCAGGATCCAAGTACAGAGGTGACTTCGAGGAGAGAATAAAGAATGTTCTCGAGGAAGCTTCTTCCGACCCTAACGTAATTCTCTTCATCGATGAGATCCATACGTTGATCGGTGCAGGCGGCGGAGGCGAAGGCGGCTCACTTGATGCAGCTAACATCATGAAGCCTATGCTCACCAGAAATGAGCTTCAGATCGTCGGCGCTACCACACTTGATGAGTACAGCAAGTACATCGAGAAGGATTCCGCTCTCGAGAGAAGATTCCAGAAGGTACTCGTAGATGAGCCTTCACAGAGCGAAGCAATCGAGATCCTGAAGGGTCTTCGCACAAAGTACGAAGAGCATCACAAGATCCACATCCCTGACGATGCTATCGAGCAGGCGGTCATCCTCTCTGCAAGATATGTATCCGACAGATTCCTTCCTGATAAGGCTATCGACCTTATCGACGAGGCTGCTGCCCGTAAGAGGATCAACTTCGCTGTAACGGATAAGAAGCACAAGCTCAGCAAGCGCCTCGAGGAGATCGAGGAGCAGAAGAAGCTCGCTGTAGATAACATGGAATTCGAGAAGGCTGCAGCTCTTCGTGATGAGGAGAACAAGCTTAAGGCTGACCTCGAGTCCATGACAGGTTCTTCTGACGGTGAGGGCTTCACAGGCACACTTACGGTAGACGACATCGCTGACGTTCTGTCTCAGTGGTCCGGCATCCCCGTCTCGAAAATCACAGAGACAGACGCGGAGAAGCTTCGTACCCTCGAGGAAGAGCTCAAGAAGAGAGTCATCGGCCAGGACGAGGCTGTCACAGCCGTCGCGAAAGCAATCAGAAGATCACGTCTCGGCCTTAAGGATCCAACGAAGCCGTCAGGCTCGTTCATCTTCCTGGGTACTACCGGTGTAGGTAAGACGGAGCTTGCCAAGGCACTTGCTGAAGTCATGTTCGGCAACGAGAATGCGCTCGTACGTATCGACATGTCAGAGTACATGGAGAAGCACGATGTGTCTAAGCTCATCGGTTCTCCTCCGGGATACGTAGGCTACGACGAGGGCGGACAGCTTACAGAGAAAGTAAGACGTCATCCGTACTCTGTTGTCCTCTTTGATGAGATCGAGAAGGCGCACCCCGAGGTGTTTAATTCCATGCTCCAGGTGCTCGATGACGGAAGACTCACGGACGGTAAGGGCAGAGTCGTAGACTTCAAGAACACGATCATAATCATGACGAGTAACATCGGAGCAAGAATGCTTACGAGTGCTGCCGGAAGAAAGATCGGTTTCGATATGGCGGCGGACGACAAGGATCAGGACGAGGCAAGTAGAGAGAGGCTGTATGGCGGTAAGTCCTACGACGATGCGAAGACTACGGTTCTCGACGAGCTCAAGAAGGCGTTCTCACCTGAGTTCATCAACCGTGTGGACGAGATCATCTTCTTCAGAATGCTCGGCAAGGAGGCTCTCATCAAGATCGTCGACATTCTCACAGCACAGGTTGCAAAGAGGATCTCCGACATCGGAATCGAGATCAGACTTACCGATGCTGCTAAGGAGCTTCTTGCTAAGAAGGGCTACGATCCGCAGTACGGTGCAAGACCTCTGAAGAGAGTTATGCAGTCCATGATCGAAGACAATTTCTCTGAAGCACTTCTTGACGGAGTAATTAAATCGGGTAGAATAGCACTCGTTGACGCCGAGGGTGACGAGATCAGAATCTCGGACGCCGGCCCGATAGAAGAAGTGAAAGTAGAAGTTGCTAAGACCGATGGAGCAAACGCTTAAGGAGAAGCTGAAGTACTGGCAGTTCGTACTGTACGTACCGATATACATGCCGTTCTTCTTCCTCGCTGAGAAGATGACGCACGACGTAACATACATAAACATACCCCTCGACGACTGTATCCCTTTCGTCGAGGGGTTTATCATACCTTACTTATTGTGGTTTCCCTTTATGGCGCTCGCTATCACATACGTCTTCTTCAAGGATAAGAAGGAGTTCTTCGCTATGTGCTGGCACCTCATTATCGGTATGTCCCTGTTCATCATCGTAAGCTTCGTGTTCCCGAACGGACTGCAGCTTCGCCCCACAGAGTTTCCGCGCGACAACATCTGCACGGACCTCGTGAAATATCTTTACTCGATCGACACTTCAACAAACGTTATACCTTCAATTCATGTATTTAATTCGCTCGCATGCGGCATCTCTTTCGGCCGTGTGCTGTGGCGCGAAAAGCATAAAAAATCCGCCATCGCTTCTTACACGATGGCGGGTCTTATTTGTATTTCTACTGTTTTTGTTAAGCAGCACTCCGTGGTGGATGTTGCTGCAGGACTGTTGTTATCAGGCCTTTGCTTCTTCCTTCTTAGGAGCCTTTACAAGCACGAAGCAGACGATAAGAGCAATGATGTAAAGAGCGCAGGTAGCGTATAAAACATTCTGATAGCACTCAGCAGGATAGTAACCTGTAACGGCATCCTTCTCGCCTGACATGGAGAGGATCTTTGTAGCCATCTGGTTGCCTGTAAGTCCTGCGATAGCCCATGCAGAGAGGCACATGCCGTGAACTGCGGAGATGGACTTCATTCCGAAGTGGTCGGAGAGAAGTGTAGGTACGTTGGAGAAGCCTCCGCCGTATCCTGCGTTTACCATGATGAGAAGTGCTACGCACAGAACAACGATCTTGTTCTCGATTCCGTGTGTGAGGATCGTAGCGGCTGTAAGTCCGATCGAGAGAATGAAGATCATCTTATAGATAGTGTTTCTGTCCTTGAATGTGTCAGCCCACGCTGAGAAGCCCAGACGGCCTGCTGCGTTTGCGATAGCTGTAACGGAACCCAATGTGGCAGCTACACCGGCTGTGAGTCCGACTGAAGTGAAGATCGCCTTCTCCTGAGAGATAAGAGCGAGACCGCAGTGGATGTTGATGTAGAACATGATCCAGATTCCGATGAATGTCTTGTTGGAGAAAGAATACTTGAAGTTCTTTCCGAGTGTCGCGAAGAACTCCTTGATGCCGCCCTTCTCATGAGACTCGACCCAGCCCTCAGGCTTCTTGAGAAGCATGTGTCCTATGAACATCATTACGCAGTAGACACCGCCCATGATGAAGAACATGTAAGCAGGGTTGTTGTTGAATATGTTAAGGAGCTTCTGCATTACAGGTGTTGCGATCGCCTTTGCAAGACCGAAGCCTGCAACTGCAAGTCCTGTAGCAAGACCCTTACGGTCCTTGAACCAAAGCATGAGAGTCTTAACGGGTGAGAGGTAACCTGTACCCAATCCGATACCCATAATGCATCCGTAGCACAGGAAGATGAGAGGAAGTGACTTAAGCAGGATAGCAGCACCTGTTCCGATCATACCTGTAGTGAAGCAGATAGTAGCGATGAGAGATGACTTCTTGATGTCCTTCTCTACGACATCGCCCAAGAAAGCGGCAGACATACCGAGGAAGAAGATAGCGAGCGAGAATGCCCACTGAACATCCTTGTTGTCTGCTCCGATGTAAGCAGCGATCTCCTTAGAGAACGTTCCCCAGCAGTAAACTGTACCGATACTGCAGTGGAGGAGCAGAGCCGGTATAGCTGCACATGTCCATTTATTTTTGCCCATGAGGAGCCTCCTTTAAATTGCAATCACGTAATAATATATAATTTATTCGCGATTTGCAATTAACAGGAGTATTACTATTTCTTAACGTTTATCCTTATCGATGAACTCGAGTGCGGCTGTCGCGATGGCGATGTAGACGAGTATCTCGAAGCCGAGCATACTCCAGCTGTTCTTAACGATCGCGGGATCGGAAGCATATTTCGCTGTGTAATTGAGCTCGCCTGACTTCATCTCGATCGCATAAGCACCGTTGTTGGCCTCGATGACTTGCAGCATGTCTCCGAGGTTGAAGACCGCATCGTCAGGGATGGTCAGGATCGCAACTGCCACTTCCGGGTTCTCGACTACGTCGGGAGAAGTCATTATAAATTCCTTCATCTGCCCTCCGGTGACTTCCGCATTGCCCATCTTCTTCAGGCTCACCCACAGTGACGTCATGGGAAGCTCGTTATAGCGGCCCTGTGCGCATGTGGCTGTAAGGCTCCACTTGGTGATCGTAAGATTCGTAAGTCCGAGCACACTGTCGGGAAGTGAGAAGAATCCGCCTGAGAAAACAAGCTGGAAGATCAGAAGGAACGGCATGACCGTCATGGCCGTCGTGGTGTTTCTAACGAAGGACGATACGAGCAGGCTTAACATGTCGGCAGCGAATGTCGTCAGGAAGATCGTTATGCCCATATCGAGGTAGAAGTTGGGAAGAATGATTCCGCCCTTGTCCGCAGGGAAAGCGACACCCATCCTGGACAGAACAAACATCGTGATCAAGGTCTGCAGCAGGCACAGGAAAGCCTGGTAGATCGTGTGCGCCGTGATGTAGGAACTGATGTGCACGCCGCTTCTGTGCTCACGCTTTACGATCGCTCGCTCACGGCAGACATTCTGGATGGAGTTGAAGAAACCGTTCCACACGCAGATGCACGACAGCGCGAACGATCCCGTGAGAGTTCCCTCCATGGTCTTGAAGAGTGTTCCGCTCATTACAAGTCCGACGAGACCTGCGATGACCGCGGACATCGGCATTACCTTCCAGTCGCTCTGGAATACGAACATTCTGAAGAATTTGCCGAGGTATACTCCGGTCTGATATACGCGGCCTTTACGCCTTAAATCTTTTGTATCTTTAATCATGCTGTTGCCTCCTTATAACTTGAAGACAAAACTTCGTCAACTGCTTCGTCCATGCTCTTGCCTTCGCTCATAAGTCTTACTGTCTGTGAGAACTTGGAGACATATTCGTCGGCACGGCCTTCGCCGCCTTCCTCTTTCTGGTTGATGGTGCGTAGTATTGCTTCCATATTGCCTCTGGCGAAGAAGCGGCGTGCAGCACTGACAGGTCCGTAGAAAGCAAGTCGGCCCGTGCGTGAGGAGTCCTTGGCAAGCACTATGATGTCATCGAAAAGATCGATAACTCTGTCCGGAGTATGCGTGATAACTATGACAATCTTGCCCTCGTCGGCGATGGATCTGAGCTTCTCGAACAGAGCCCTCGCGACAACACCGTCGAGACCGGAGTCAGGCTCGTCGAGGATGAACAGGTTCGGGTCGGAGATGAATTCGAGAGCGATCGACAGACGCTTCTTCTGTCCGCCCGAGAGCTTTTCTACCATGGTGCCGGAGAGCATGGCAAGTCCGAATGTCTCGAGAACTTCCATTACGCGCTCGTCCTTCTCCTTACGCGTCATCGAAGCGGGAAGGCGGATGTCAGCCGCGTCGGAAAGTGTCTTCAATACGGTGTCGTTGCCGCGCATGAGTTCCTGCTGCGGAACGAAGCCCAACTGGTACTTGATGCTGTCGTATTCTTCGTAGATGTTGACGCCGTTCAACGTGATGACGGCATCGGCCTTCTCGTAGCCTGTTACGGCATTAAGGAATGTGGTCTTGCCTGCGCCGGAACCGCCTAACAGGAGGACCATGTGGCCCTTGGGGATGTTCATATGGATATCCTTAAGAAGGACATTGGTCTGGAATGCGGTCTTCGCGGTTCTCTCGTTGATGTTGATCGTGAGGCCTTCTCCGGCAGTTGCAGCTTCGATACCGGAAAGCTCGGCTTCTTCATCCTTATCGGTTGCAAGTCTGTTCGGAACGAATTTGCCCGACAGACCCCACCAGGCTGCGGTGAGAGAATCGAACGGGATCCACAGCAACAGCCACTTCTTGCTCCTGCCGAAGATCTCGCATAGGGCGATGCTGATGCGGATATCATAAACGACAAGCATGATAAAGCAGATAATGAAGACCAGCATGCAGATAAGAAGTACCGGTGTGGGCAAAGAATCGTTGATCTGCCCGATCAGAATGGGAATCTCCAGAATCAGCATAACGGCCTCAAGAACGGCCATGATCTTACCTTCCTTCTTCCTGTTGGCACACAAACCCTTATAGTAGTTGTTCAGGACGGGGACGAAGCTCTGCCACCACTTGAGTCCGCATTTTTTGAAAAGGAACATCCAGGCGACGCAGTTGATAAGTTCAGTAATCAAAGAGCCGACGGGGTCAGACATAATATCGAACATACGGCACTCTCCTTTAAAATTATTTGAGAATTTACAATTATAATAATCAGGCATAACAGAGTATTTTGCAAATAAAGATTTGTTATAATAACGGGAAATTATTGTTAACGGGGGTCATCATTGATGGCAAAAAAGCCTATTGAATATGATATCGGATGCGTCCCGAGCCACTGGTGGTATCACTGTGTCGGAGAGAATATCCTGGTATCGCTCATTGCACTTTTTACTAACATTAAGGTTAAGCCTGATCCTGATTATCTTAAGGAAGAGGGCCCGATCATAGTAGTAGCAAACCATCAGTCTTATCTTGATCCGATGGTCACGAGCAAGCTCACGAGAGGCCGTGCGGGCAATTTCGTTACAGGTGAGTTCGTATTCCGTAAGAACCCATGGGGTCACTGGTTCCGTCTGGGCGGCGCGATCCCCAAGAAGCAGTTTGTCGTGGATACCATCGCAGTTAAGGCGATGATGAAGGTCATGAAGCGTAAGGGAGTGCTTTTCATTTACCCTGAGGCGACACGTTGTGTTGACGGCAGCACGATCGTTTTCGATGATGGCGTGGCAAAGATGGCCAAGAAAGCCGGAGCTGCCATCTACATCCAGCATATCCACGGCGCGTACCTTACGATGCCGAGGTGGGGCAAGGGCCTGAGCATCAGAAGAGGCAAGATCACGTCCGAGTTCGTGAAGAAGCTTCCCGGCTCCAAGGTAAAGGAGATGAGTGCGGAGGAGATACAGCAGTACATCCTCGACGGCATCAAGTACGATGAGAACGATTACTCCCGCGAGAAGAACCCCGTTCACAAGGGCAAGAACCTCGCACGCGGCCTGCAGAATATCGGTTATATCTGCCCTAAGTGCGCACAGGAGTTTACCGTGCAGTGGGCAGGTAAGAAGGATAGTGACTGTGTGCGCTGCACCTCATGCGGCAACACGGTAAGATATATGCCTAACGGTCTTCTCGAACCCAAGTCTGAAAGCGACAAGAGCTTCGAAGATCTTCACAAGTGGACCGAGTGGGAGAGGGCGCAGGTTGAGAAGGAAATCGCGGCAGGTGATTTTCATATGGAGCTCGACGCTGACCTTCATAAGATGTTCGATCCGCTCACGTGGGCGAAGACCGGCAACGGTAAAGTCACGATAACTTCGACCGAGATCATCTACGAGGGAACTGACTGCGAGGCTACGGACGGCATCCCCTACAAGAAGGGCAAGCCCATGCGAAAGTACAGAAACCGCACTCTTGACGGCGTCTCGAAGCCCATAAGGCAGGTGTTCGAGATCGCGACGATGAGAGGTCTCGTGGCGAAGTACGGCAAGGCGTTCGAGATCTACAGCAAGGACGGCGAGCTGTTCAGATTCTATGTTGACGGCCAGAAAGTGTACAAAGTGCACCTCGTCGTAGAACTACTCGGCAAGCCCAAATGATGAGAATTTGCCCTCTTTAACTCTTTTATAAGAGGGTGAATGATTATATAATATCTAGCGGTAATGAAGCGGTTAACGCTACAAAATAATTAACAGGAGTGTGGCATCATGGCACAGTATCTCAAGAAGAATGTTGAAGACTTGGATGTCAGCGGCAAGAGAGTCATCGTAAGAGTTGACTTCAATGTACCGCTCGACAAGGAGACAGGAGCTATCACAGATGATAAGCGTATCACTGCAGCTCTCCCTACAATTAAGTATCTCGTAGACAATAATGCGAAGGTTATCCTCGTATCACACCTCGGCCGTCCGAAGAACGGACCTGAGGCTAAGTTCTCCATGAAGCCTGCAGCTGACAGACTTGCAGAGCTCATCGGAAAGCCCGTTACACTCGCTGCTGACGTTATCGGCGAAGATGCAAAGGCTAAGGCTGCTGCTCTTAAGGACGGCGAGATCCTCATGCTCGAGAACGTAAGATTCCACAAGGAAGAGACAAAGAACGATCCTAAG
>JAEEGJ010005059.1_pt1 | contig 42562 bp, 28 predicted proteins | sample 8958761 | NCBI WGS metagenome assembly JAEEGJ01 (sample SAMN16246546, study PRJNA631951) | gut metagenome | biome: gut microbiome; feature: rumen; material: RS-attached | host: Bos | place: Iran: Karaj | collected 2018-10
CCAAAGGATTGGTTTCCAGTCGTTTCCACTGGCGGATACCATCCGGGGAAATAGCCGCTCCGATACGGGCGGTGTTGATGTCGGAATAGCCTATGTAGAACATAATGAATCGCCCGTCAGGAAGCTCATGGACTTCGCATCCGCCGATCCTGTCTTGTTCCCAGCCTTCGCCTTTGACGAATATGGGATTAAGAGGCGAACGCTCCCAGCTTACCCCGTCCTTAGACTCGGCATATGCTATCATATTCGGCTCATAGGTCTCACCGCAAGCGTACCACATACGGAACACGCCCCTGTCCTCGTCATAAAGGACATAGGGATTCATCACGGAATAGCCCTCGTAATTATACATCGGCACCATGACTGGATCAGTCGTGACACGCTCGAAAGTCTCCCCGTCGTACGATACCGCATATCCGATTTTACTGTAGCCCCTCGCCTGACCGGTATACCACATGTGATAAACACCGTGAAGGAAAAGGGTGCATGAACGGTTAAGATCATCCTCCCAGCCACTTGACCCATCATATTCAAGGACTATCTTCGGATCAGTCCAAGTCAAGCCATCCTCGCTCCTTGACAATGCTATGGCCTTCTTCGGGCGCCAGGAGAAATACATATTGTACTTGGCGGAGCCATCCGGAATGACATTGACATCGAAGCAGGTGCCCAACTCAGGGCTGCCTAGCACCGGACCCTCACCACGCTTCTGCCACCCGTTGTCGTGGGAAGCCGCAGGGATAAACCCGGTAACCATAGGCTCAACCTCAGCCTTTTGCTTTGGCGACGTCGAACATGCGACACACACCATCAGGATAAACGGCAAACAATGTCTCATATCAGATTCAATGATTAATACTCGCTTCAGGTATATTCTCAAACTTGTCAGAGGATGGAGATTTCCAACTCCAGCCCAGTACCTGGCCCTCATAGTCCTCCAAGTACACAAGGCGGAAGGAATGAAGACCTTTTCGCAGGGCGACCTGCCCGGTGGCGGTGTAGTCCGAGTGGGAACCATCGTTATTAACCGCAAGGCGGCCGTCTATTTCAAGGATGCTTCCGTCATCGCTTCTGAGGGCGAACTCCCAAAGACCTTCCTCAGGAACGTCAATATAACCTGTGAACACATAACCGAAATGATCAGCGTCAGGCGCTCCGGCGATGGACGGGACTGCCATCGTGCCTTTTGAAACGACCGGTGAGGCAAGCACATCAGCGGCTTTCTTAAACTCGCCGAGATGGTAGGTGAAGCGGCATCCTGGATTGGTGGAAGAGACTTTCTTCGCTGGAATATATTCAATCGGGAAAGCATGTACGATCATTTTTGGACTAGGCTCGAAACCATCTTTGAAAGCCCGTGCCACCAAGTAGACATCCTGGTTGATACGAATTGGTTTCTCATATAAGTCAGAGACAATCGACATGTCCTCACTGTCAAATGAATAACGGATCTGGGCGCCTTCGGTCCGGGAACGGAGTTCGGCTATGAATTCCTTGTCGAAAAAGCGTGGATTCCCGACCAAATACGGCGTGGAGACGACCTTCCCGTCCGACAATGAATATGGAGCCTTGAGGCCGTCCCTATCGTGGCAAGGTTCTTTACAAAGTTTGAAGGAAAGCTCTCCGCCAGCCATCAACTGGCCATAAGTTATGTATTGAGCATCGATCGGCACTCCATTCAGCGACACTTCCTTGATGTACGAATACTCCGGATGGTCAGCGGTGATTGTCAACGAGTTCCCATTTCCGAATGTGACCGTAGCTTTCGGGAAAACAGGCGCTGAGAACACATATTCTCCGGTGCCTGGGCAAAGAGGGTAGAAGCCTAACGCGGCAAAGACATACCAGGCGCTCATCTGGCCGCAATCCTCGTTGCCGCAAAGCCCTTCTGGTCCGGTAGAGTACAGATTATCAACTATTTCCCTGACATAGCGCTGTGAGGATGAAGGATCACCAAGCGCAGTGTAAAGCCATGCGGTGGCGTGGCTGGGCTCATTGCCGTGGGCATATTTGCCGATTCGCCCTGTCACGAACCACTCAGCGTGGTCATCAAGACTTTCGTAACCTTCAGAGAACAACGAGTCCAGGGATGCCTTGGCGGCCTGGTCGCTTCCCAACATGGCGGCAAAGCCGGCCACATCATGTATCATGAAATGGCGGTACTGCCAAGCGGTGGCTTCAGTGTAGTCTCGGGAGGATTCCCTTCCAGTCCCGTCGGGAGTGAAAGGAGCCCTCCAGTTGCCATCGGAATCCTTTCCCCGGAAGAATCCCGTGGAAGTGTCCAGTAAATTCCTGTATCGGAGTGCCCTGGCGTCATATACCGCAGCTATGTCATTGTGTCCGAGCGACTCCGCCATTCGGGCTATGCACCAGTCGTCGTAGGCATACTCAAGAGTCATCGAGACTGACTGTGGGGTGAAGTCGCAAGGAATATAACCATATTCATTGTACCAATCCGTGGCAGGATATGAATTCGAAGAGGCGATCATCGCTTTCAGGGCTTTCTCACCGTCGAAGCCCCTTATTCCACGCAACCAAGCATCAGCGATTACCGATACCGCATGGTAGCCTATCATGCAGTCCACCTCGTCTCCCCAAAGCGGCCACAAAGGCAACTGGCCATTCAGATCGTACATATCCAACATACTGAATACCATTCCGTTAACAAGATCCGGCTCCAGTATGGCCATAAGAGGATTCCACGACCGGAAAGTGTCCCAGAGGGAAAGAGGGAAATAAAAGCCCATTCCAGCAGGAGCCTTCTTGACCTCCCCCAGATGATTCTTGTAACGTCCATCAAGATCGGCCATCTGGTTAGGCACGACCAGACTGTGGTAAATGGCGGTGTAGAACACCTCGAGGCGTTCCTTGCTGCCTCCTTCCACGGTGACTTTGCCAAGACTTGCATTCCAAGCGGCCTCAGAGGCTTTCAGCACGCTGTCAAAATCAGCCTGCGGAGCCTCCGCAAGACGGTTATTCTCAGCGCCTTCCGCATCAACAGAGGAAAGGCCGACACTGATTGTGAGTTGCTTTGTGGTCTCAGGAAAAGTGAGAAGGTAACGGTCGTGTCCATCCGTGGCGCAGTCAGTGAACGGGACGGAAAAGAGTGCGGAGAAATACACCCAACGATCAGGAGCCCAGCCGGTGACATGACGCCCGCCAACTATACGGTTATCCGAGACTGCCTGCAAGGTCATACCGTCAGCTTTCGTATAAGCTAGAGCGTGTGCCATATCCACAAGAATCCTCCTCTCCCCTTTCCCGGTGAAAGTGTAGCGGTGACAGCCGGTGTGTGGCAAGGCTGTCATCTCGGCCACGATACCGAGCGAAGGGAATTTGACCTGGTAATATCCTGCGCTCGCCTTCTCGTCTTTATGAGAGAAAGGAAGCGGTGGGACCGCAAAACCGCCCTCATTCTGAGCGACTTCCCCAATAATAGGCACAAAGAGGAAGTCTCCGAGATCTCCTTGGCCGGTGCCGCTTAGGTGGGTGTGAGAGAATCCAAGAATAAGGCTGTCTTTATCATGATAGCCAGCCACTCCCCCGTCCACAGTGTCAGGTCCCAGCTGGACGAGACCGAACGGCGCAGCGGCGGCTGGGCTGGTATGGCCGTCCAAGGCAGTCCCAATGAAAGGGTTGACCTCTCCAGAAAGAGTCTGGGAACCTCCGCAGGCAACCAATATCAAACCAAGAAACAGGAATACAAGAAAACGGTTCAACTTCATAACAGTTCCCATCAACACAATCATATAGAATTATACTCCTTCAAAATCCACTGTTTGAAAACAGGGTCCTGAATATCAACAACAGACCCAGACACTTCAATCAGATCTCTCTTAATCAAAGCGTTTTTCATGATCCGGATATTTCCGCTTGTTCCAAGCCTATATCTTGAGAGAGTTTCTACCGAGGAAAAATTTCTTACCCCGTCACATATCGCGCAAAGGAAACTCCTCTGCTTTTCTGTCAGTGAATCCATCAGATTCACGAACTGCAAATTCAAAGAATCCAGCATTGACTGAAATGCGGATTGGACGATATCCTCTGTACACTTTCTGGGAGTCCTAAGCCACGTGTACTGCGCCAGTTGCTGAACATAATACGGATGATTATCCACAATATCAGCCAACTTCCCTGCCAGCTCTGGCGAAATTGCCTTTCCTGTCTCAGAAAAACGCCGCGTAATATACTCTTGCCAATCTTTATTGTCGATCTTAGGCAAAAACATCATATCGCAAAAGCGATAGAATGGTTTCCCATATTCACCGAAAATATTCAGCATCATATGTTTCTTGCTACCGTACAAGATATATGCGACATCGGTCTGCTCTTGCCAGTGGTTACGAAGTATCTTTTGGAAACGGGAAGACTGGTCAAACTCGCCAATTTGCTGGAACTCATCAATACAGACTATCACCTTCTTTTTACGCTTTTTGGCAATCAGTTGTGGAAGGTTAAGAACATCCTCACCAACTGAAGCGTCCCGCCAATCCACACCTAAAGACAGTTCTTCTAAAGTGCGCTTCGCGAAAAGTTCATAAAACTCCTGTGGCGTCTCACACTTAAAAGCATTCATTCTGACAAATAAGAGTTTGCTATTCGCCTCAGATGCCAGCTTGATCACTTTGTTGACCAGGGAAGATTTTCCCCATCGCCGCGGAGAAATAATAGCTGTATTGGTTTGAGAGAGAAAATTAGCCAGTAATTTGGAAGACTCTTGCGTCCTGTCAGTAAAATCTCGGTCTGAAACGATCTTACCGTAAATGAAAGGGATTTCCATATTCTGTTGCTTTTCGCAAATCTAATAAATCAATATGATACAAACAAGTATCATATTAAATTATCTCATGCATATACGAAAATAAAGCGGGGCGGCTTCAAAAGCCGTCCCGCTTAGATTCAGATCCTTCGGCCTCAGGATGACATGATTTATTGAGCCTGGTTAGTAAAAAAATTCCAAGAAACTAATCTCTTATAAATCAATCAGATATTCCTAATCATCCGTTCGACGACTTTTCTTTTTTGGTTCATGTCCGGATGGACATAAATATTCAGAGTCGTGGAGACATCGGAGTGGCCGAGAATTGAGCTTAATGTCTTGAAGTCGCACTGGCTCTCGATGCATCTGGTGGCGAAGGTGTGGCGGAGGCTGTGGACCTTACGTACAGGCATTCCCAACCTCCGGCATATTCTTTTGAAATTATTCCTGAAATTCTGTGGATCTGCCGGGAAATCCTTGCCAGTCAATATGTAAGGGTCTCCTTCCCCCTTGAGGCAAACTTTCTCTATCGAATGGGCGAGCCTTTTCGCTACAGGCACATCCCTCCAGGAGTCCGCTGTTTTCGGAGGGCCGATGGCCAGAACCGATTTCTTGGGAATCTGGTTCACCAAATATATCCGGTGCACCGCCCTACGTACATGGATGATTTGCTCATCTGTGTCGAAGTCGCTCCAACGCAGGGCGCATACCTCTCCGATCCGGAGTCCGCAATAAACGCATATCAGAAGGCCCACGTTATATGGTGTAGGATGCTCGTGCAGCCACGCCAGCAGATTCTTCTCTTCCCGGAGCTGGAGCACTTGGGGTTCGGTTCCTCTCCGACGTGTGGGCATTCTGAGTCGATAGGCCTTGGGCTCCATCCATCCCTCGTCCTCGCAAAAGCGGATAATCATTTTGAGGACGAGGATGATAGCCTTGACTGAATTAACACTCAAGCCTTCTTGGAACTTGTTGTCAATCAATGCTTGGAAAGACTCCGGAGTCACATCATTCAAACGTCGGAACCGTGGAAGAAGGTGCGCTCGGATAATCAATGAATAGGCGGCAAGGCTTGTGTCTTTGATAAAACCCGCCTTGCTTGCTTCCCATCGGAGGCAAGCGTCTTTGAAACTTGTAGCATTCATTTTTTTAATCATTAGGTTTGTGTGTATTAAGGGTTGTTGTGTTCAGTCTCAATATAATGTTTGCGGGATTTGCGTCCTCTAATACGCAAAATTTCATCTTCCTAAAAAACCCTTTTTATATTTTTGCTAAAGATTGTGCCGACATGTCGGCATACTACACATATTAATAATTTTTGAAAACACTATTATTCACCAAACCAATTATTTTATAAAAATGTTTTCCAAGAAGCTATTCTTCGTGGTTGCCATGCTGATCGGCATGGTGGCAAGTTTTGGTGCTTATGCCCAAAACCTGACAGTGCGCGGAACCGTCAAGGACGCCACGGGCCCAGTCGTGGGTGCCGTCGTGCTCTCCGGCGGAGCTAACGCTGTCACGGATGTGAATGGTAATTATTCCATCACAGTTCCCTCAAATGCTGTCCTGGAAGTCTCGTGCCTCGGGTACGCAACCCAGAACGTGAACGTTAACGGCCGCTCGGTCATCGACATCGTCCTCACTGAGGATGCGGAGATGCTCCAGGAAGCCGTAGCCCTCGGTTATGGTGCCCAGACCAAGAAGAAGGACCTCTCCGCTTCGGTCGGTATCGTGAGCAATCCTGAGAAACTCGCCGGCCGTCCTGTCACTTCGACGACCGGTATGCTCCAGGGGCAGGTTCCTGGTGTTGTGGTTTCCTACAGCAACGGTTCCCCGACCAGCGGCCCCGGGATCCTCATCCGTGGACAAGGTTCCCGCAATGGTGACTCCGTCCTGTGGGTTGTCGATGGTGTCCCTGGTGGCCCTATCACCTCAATGAACGACATCGAGAGCATCGTCGTACTGAAGGACGCAGCTTCCGCCGCTATCTACGGAGCGACCTCCGGTGCCGGCGGTGTTATCATCGTCACTACCAAGAAGGCAGGCAACGGTATCCACGTCGAGTATGACCTCGTGACCGGTATCCGTCACGCCAGCAACCTCCCCGAGTGCTTGACCGCCGAGGAGGAGATCCAGATGAGAACCATCTCTTCCGCTAATGCCGGCATCAATCTTGACACAGGTTGGAATCCACAGGTCAACCCCTGGATCGCCACGACCAGGACCGACTGGATGGACGAGATCTTCCGCGACGCTCTCTATCAGCGCCACAGCGCTACTCTCAACTATGGTACTGACGCTCTCAAGAGCCGCCTCACCTTCACATTCAACGACAACCCCGGTGTCCTCGTCGGGACATTCGCCAGGAGCCTCGGTGTCCGTTACAACGGCCAGTACCAGATGAACAAGTGGATCAAGATCACCGAGAACATCCACTTCTCCGACGGCAAGAGCCGCGGCACCGACACTGGCTCAAGCCACACAGGTACCATCCTCTCCGCCCTCTACATGCCGCCGTCCGCTGAGGCTTATGCCACCGCCGGACCTTATGCAGGTTCCTATGGAGGTACCACCACCGAGGATCCCGCCTATGTCGCCCAGTATGGAAGTAACTTCGCAGGTCTCCACGGTGATGCGGTGAACCCCCTGCGTCTCCTCCTTGCGCAGACACAGTATGGTCACAGCACCAGCTTCTGGTCCACCACCGGAGTCGAGATCGCCAACATCGTCAAGGGCCTCAAGTTCGTCGACCAGTTCTCTTACAACATCGGTCAAGGCCTTTCCAAATCTTTTGATCCCAAGCGTCCTGAGATTGGTAAGCCCAGCTTGACCAACTCACTTTCCGAAGGCGCTTCCCGCAGCGACGGATGGCGTAATGAGATGACTCTCACCTACGACCGCACCTTCGGCAAGCACACCGTGGGCGCCCTTGGAGCTTTCACCCTCAACCGTGACTGGAACAGGGGCTTCAGCATGTCCGCTTCCAGTTTTGAGATCGAGGATCCTTCCATGCAGTACTTCTCGCAGGCAGGAGCTTATGGCATTCCCAATGACTACTATAACAACGACGCCAACAAAGCTATTGTCGGCAGACTTTCCTACAGCTTCGATGACCGCTATTTCATCACCGCCTCCTGGCGTCGTGACTATGCCGGTCGTCTCCCTATGGAGTACAACCATGGTGACTTCCCCGCCGTCACAGGTGCTTGGAAGCTCTCCAGCGAGCCTTTCTTCCCGAAGAGCGAGAACATCAACCTCGTGAAGATCAGAGGTTCTTGGGGACGCGTCGGTAACCTCGGCTCCATCGGTTGGAACTACAAATCCCCGACCCTCTCCCAGATGGGCGACAATTCCGATCCTACATTGGCAGGTCGTACCGGAGGTGGTAATGGTGGTGTCTTGAGAGGTGTCACTTATGCCCTCACAACCGCTTTCAACTCCCAATTGACATGGGAAACCTCCGAGCAGACAGACCTTGGTCTCGATGTCGACCTCTTCAAGGATCGCCTGTCGATGAGCCTTGACCTCTATAATAAGAAGACCTTCAACCTCATCCAGGGTCAGAGTATGGACTGGCCTGATTATATCGGTTTGAACCCCAAGCAGATCAACCTCGGTGAGATTAACAACCGTGGTATCGAGTTCGTGGCCACCTGGAGAGACAAGATCAGCAAGGACTTCAACTACTATGTCACCGGCAACTTCGCCTACAACCGCAACCGCGTCATCAACACCGGTGTGTTCGACTCCGAGGGTAATTCAGCTCCCTGGGTCGGTGGTGGCAGCTATGGTCTCGTTACCACCGGTATCTACCGCAGTGAGGTTGGACAGCCGATCAACTCCTTCTACATGATTCCTTACGAGGGAATATTCCAGAGCTGGGAGGATGTCTATGACCACCAGAAGGATGGCAAGCTCATCCAGCCTGGCGCCCGTCCGGGAGACCTCAAGTTCACCGACGTGAATGAGGACGGCAGGATCAACACGGACGACCGTGTCTTTTTGGGCAATCCTACTCCGAAGTACACCTTCGCCCTTTCCGGCGGATTCACCTGGAAGAACTTCAACTTCGACATGATGCTCCAGGGAGTGGCCGGCAACAAGATCGCCTACATGGCCAAGCAGCTCATACTCACCGATGTCGAGGGTAACTTCAGCCGCGCCAAGGAGATCCTCAACGCATGGAGCGAGACCAACCGCGATTCCACCATCCCGCTTCTCTCCAGGAATGATCCTAACCAGAATATGGCGACGCCTTCAGGCTGGTATCTCGAGGACGGAAGCTACCTCCGTATCAAGAACGTGACCGTCGGCTACGACCTTACCAAGCTCATGCGCAGGCTCCCTCACTTCGCTGAGAGGAACTCCTCTTGCAACATCTATTTCTCCGGTGAGAACCTCTTCACCTTCACCAAGTACTCCGGAATGGATCCCGAGGTCGGTGGTTACGACACCCTGACTTACCCGGTCCACAAGATTTTCGCCTTCGGTGTGAAACTCAACTACTAATTTGACGAGAATATGAAAAGATATATTTTAATAGCAATTGCTGCTGTTTGTGCCTTTTCGCTCACTTCCTGCAACGACCTTCTGGACTACTCCAGTGAGGGAACTCCCGCTCAGGACAACTACTTCCTGACCGACAGGCAGGTTGAGGTCGCGATTGAGAATTGCTACTACGGCCTCTGGGAGCGTGACGGAATGTACAGCCGTACGATTTACTGGGAGCAGGGCTGCGCCAATGACATGGTCTGGGCTAAGACCCGTGGTTTCAATAACCTTGCTACCCTTACTTACACTGGTGACGAGGAACCTCTGACCGACACTTGGTGGAGGTGCTACAACCGCTACGGTATGCCCAAGGCCAACTGGGTCGTGGATAACCTTCTCAAGAAGCAGAAAGACAAGGAACTCACTTACACTGAGAACCGCGTCCTCGGAGAGGCGTATTTTATGCGCGCCCTTTACCACTTCCTTGTCGCTTATCGTTACGGAACCAAGGAGCTTGGTGTTCCTTTCGTGGCTTATGAGGATGTTGAGGGTGGTTACAACTACACCATTCCTCCGCAGCTTCCCACTGTCATGGATAACTACGCCTACATCATCTCTGACCTGCAGAAGGCTGAGGAGCATCTCGGTCGTTTCGAGAGTTACACTACAGCTGAGCGCGGCCGTCCTCACAAAGCTTCCGCTGTCGCCCTTATGTCAAGGGTTTATGCCTACTGGGCAATGTGGGACACCTCCAAATGGGATAATGTGATCGAGTGCGTCAACAAACTTGAGCAGACCTATGGCCGCGGGCTCGTCGCTGATTTCAACGAGCTTTTCACCTCTGACTACGAGAAGTTCTGGGGCAAAGAGTACTGCTGGGGCATCCCTGGAACGGGTGGCGCTGACTATTCCGGAAACGGTGGAGTCGAGCTTCCCGGCGTTATGCTTGAGGACAAGGGATGGGGCAAGTTCAATGGCTGGGGCCAGATCCGTCCTACTCTTGACCTCTACGAGGAAATGGCGAAGGACAACGAGGACACCAACGGTGACGGAGTTTCTGACTATCAGGATGAGAAGAACCCCCGTCTTGCCAAGACTATCCTTGAGTACAACGACGAGTTCACCTATTTCGGCGAGAAGATGCGCTTCTACACCCCTGTCAACCTCGATGTGGGATTCCAGTGCAACAAGTACATGGAGGCTTTCGAGCCTGCCAACTGCGTCGGTACTACCGTCCTTGACAACGGTAACATGCCTTCTACCCAGGTGATGTGGACAGTTATCCGCTTCGCGGACTGTATGTTGCTCCGCGCCGAGGCCAACCTCGCCAAGGGCAATGCCGCCGCCGCGACCACGGACATCAATAAAATCCGCGAGCGCTCGCACCTGAAGCCCCTCTCCGGCAACGCCACCTGGACAGACCTCTATCACGAGCGCCGCTGCGAGCTGGCTTTCGAGTTTGCCGCCGACCACGCTTTCGACTGCAAGAGGTGGGCTGTCTCCGGCAACGCTGAGATCAAGGCTCTCGCTCTTAACGAGCTCAACTCTCACCCCAGGGTTAGAATCTACGAGGATAGAATGAATCCTGAGTCACCTTACGTTGTGGCTCCTTACCCGGATTACCAGTCTCCTGTCAAGGTCTGGAGTGACAAGTGCCTGACCTTCCCTTATCCTACTGATGAGATCACCAAGGCCAACGGGGCTCTTCAGAACCCTCCGTCCTGGCGCTAGTTTGATTGACTTTATAATATAATAAAGAATAAAGCATGAAAAAGATATTTTACGCGATAATGGGTGCGGCCGCCCTTCTTCTTCTCGCCGGATGCGAGGAGAAAGGTGAGGTCTTCTACCAGAATCCCTACAGGATCATCGTGGACTACACGCCTTCGACGTTCACTATCAACGGCGTTTCCGGTACCGTCACTCCTGATGGTGACTATAACTGGATCACCTCCAACGGTAACGGCAGTTTCACAGTCAGGCGTAACACCAGCGGGCTTATCCGCCGCGCTGAGTTCACCATCGCCGGCTCGAAGGACAAGGCTATCGTGAACCAGAGGGCTCACGGTCTTGACGCCACTGTTTCCTCCTCCCTGGCAAGCCAGGGACTCGGATCTGCCGATATTGATGTTACTCTCAACACCAAGAATATCGACGACTATGCCAGTTGGGGGCTTATCTATAACACGGCAAATGATCGTTCTTCAGGAAAGGTCGTTCCTCAGAGCGGCGCTCCGATCGCCGGTATCAACAAGGGTGAGATCACTGGTCTCGCTGAGGGAACTGACTATTTCGTTTGGTCTTATGTCGAGTCAACTGAGGGTGACAGGGTTTATTCCAACCCTCTTGGTCTCGTTCCTCCAGTGTATGTTAAGGCTGGTGAGGATCTCCAGGCCGCTATCGACAACGCCAAGGAGTTCCAGGAGGTTCGTGTCGCCGGTGGCGCCGTGTTCAACGGCACCATCGTGTTCGACGACAAGAACAAGAACAAGAGTGTCTCCGGAGGTTGGAACGCCGACTTCACCGAGCAGAGCTGGGACAACCTTACCGTCATTGACGGTGGTGGTGTCAACCGTGGTTTCTATTGCGGTGAGAGTCCTATTTCCGATATGCCTCTCCAGGGTTCCGTCGAGATCTCCTACTTCGAGATCCGCAACTGCCTCTGCCTCTCCGGTCATGGTAGCGCCATCCGCGTCTCCGGTGGCCCTGTCACGGTCCATCACTGCTACATCCACCACAATGAGGCGGACCGCGGAACCATCAACACCCGTGAGGACGACCAGTCTTCAGACATCACCGTCTACGACTGCGTCATCGTGAACAACGTGGCCAACGGCCATGCCGCCGGTGTCTGCGTCGAGGACGGCCAGAGCCGCGCCAATCCGACCCACGCCAAGTTCGTCGGTAACATCATCGCCAACAACCGTTCCATCAAGCATGACGGTTATGCCGGCTCCGTGTACTTCTACCAGAGCGTTGATGTTCAGTTTGTCAACAACACTGTCATCAATAACTTGAACTTCTACGAGGACAACGACCACTGGTGGGGCAACTTCTATTGCCGCTACAACACCTGCGCTATCATTGCCAATAACATGATTCTCCAGACTTGGTGCTCAAAGAAAGACAATCATGCGTTTGTCGAGGAGTGGCCTATCGAGGGTGGAAGTGCCAGCACTACATTCAACAACAACATCGTCACAGGTAAGCTCTGGAACTGCAATGGCCCGCAGGAAGGTAACCTTCTTTATGAGCACACCGTTCCCGCTACTGATTTCCTGGTCAATCCTGACATCGAGATGGTCGCTGACGCTGGTCTCCAGGACAAGAACGCCACCTTCAAGTACAACACTCTCGCGGACTTCCTTGGTGAGAACTACATGCCTAAGGGAGCCGCTATCGGAGCTGGTACAGTCGGAACATTCCCGTACAATTCATATGAGAGTCCTAAGTTCACTTCTGATGTAAAGGCTCTCCTTGAGAAATTCGGAACCGACATCAATGGCAACCCGTTCGTTAAGGGCGGCAAGACCGACATCGGTGCTATCCAGTCCAAGTAACAGATTCTTCTGAAGAATCATTTATTCCAAGGCGAAGCCGCAAGTTAACGGCTTCGCTTTGGATTTAAAAAACGAAGGTTGTCTTTATGAAAAAGAACTATTTAATAATATTATTGTCGCTTTTGATCTGCGCTTGCTCGGAAAAGCGACAGGAGGATGCCGGAAGGATGGAGTTTGTCAGTCTCTCAGACATAAGGGTTGACAAAGACGACTTTTGGAATCCTTATTTCTTTATTCACAAAGACATAACCCTCCCACTTGCGGTCAACTGGACTGAGAGCCACTTTGACTCCCCGCTGGTCTCCAAGGCTGTCGAGGGCATCGGGTATTCCCTTCAGTTTGAGAAGGACACCGAGCTGGCGGTTAAGCGAAGCACTTGGGTGACCCGCTTGAAGGACCAGACCGGCCAGGAGCTGGCCGCCACAGACACTTGTGAGGTAAGCACAGCTGTCTCACAAGTGTTCAACGACGCTGAACTCCTCAGGATCAGTGGTGACGGGAGTTATGCTGATGATCTGGAGCAAACCCTTTATAATAAGGTGCTTCCTGGCATTTCCTTGAAAGGCGATAGTTTCTTTTCTGAATCGCCATTGTCGTCAAATGGGAACATCTCACGTATGACTTGGGATGAGACTCCAGGAAGCGCTTTGGATCTGTTCCGTGCCATCCCGTATCTTGGAAACATCGCCTACGGCACCTCTAAGGACGCATTATGGGTGAACATTTATATGGGAGGTATAGCGAAAGTCAAAGTGGCTGGAGAAGATATAACTGTTCAGCAAACAACTACCTATCCTTTTGATGGCTATGTGGCTATGACACTGAAGCTTCCGAAGCCCCTCAAAGCCGAGGTCCGTCTCCGGATACCATCTTGGTGCGAAGATTTCACCATTAGCGTGAACGACAGGGTTGAAAGTGTGCGGATGGAGGCTGGTTATGCTACCCTTAACCGCAAATGGCAGGATGGCGACAACATCGAACTGGTGCTTAATATGCCCGTGGAGATTGTCGATACAACCTCATTGGGAAAGAAAGAGGAAGGCAAACGGGCGGTTCAGCGCGGCCCTATAGTCTATTGCATAGAAGAAAAGGATAATCCCTTCGGATATGACACCCTGTACCTGTCAAAGAATATGGAATTCGGCCTGGAGAAGTTGCCCAAGGCCGAGTGGTGGGGCCATAGCCTGATGAGAATAACGGCAAAGACCCCTGAAGCAGGGGCCCTAACCTTTATTCCGTATTTCGCTTGGGGCAATCGAGGACCTGGAAAAATGCGGGTTTTTATTTAGATTCTTCGCTTCGCTCAGAATGACAGTTAATTATCAGAGTGACAGTTAATTGTCAGAATAACTGATAATTAATACTCCTTCACGACATTGAGAAGGCGGTCGGGATAATTTGAGATGATAGCGTCAACTCCAGCGTCGATCAGGCGTCTCATCTCATCAGGATCGTCCACTGTCCAAGTATTGACCTTCATTCCCTTGGCGTGAGCCTTGTCTACAAGAGCTTTGTCAACATTCTCGTGAGGGGCGCTAAGCCACTGGGGAGTGAAGTTCAAGAGGGCCATATACTGGTCGAAATCAGTCTCCCACTCCTCCACAAGGAAAGCGAGTGTGTGGCCGGGATACTTCTCGTTGATATAATTCAGGGCCCTCTCATCGAAACATTGGATCATCAGGCGGTCACCGAGGCCAAGGGAATCCAACATCGCCATACAAAGGTCTGTATATTCATGATATTCAGGCCAGTCCACTCCTTCTACACCGCCGTCGTAATCAGGATCGCTCTTGATCTCAATGTCATAATGCATAGGATAGTGGCCGTTCTCCTTCGTCCAGGCCTCAACAGCCTTGATCACCTCGGAGGCGATGGGCTTGCAAAGTGGCACGCAATGCTTCTCAGGCCATCCGGGATTATACTTGACACCCACATCCCACTTAGCCACCTCGCTGTAAGGCATATGATAAAGATATGTCTTAGGGTCATCGCTCATAACCGGTTTCCCGTCAGGACGGGTAGAGTAACGAGGATGGAAATATTTATCGTGCGAAAGAACGACCTTCTTGTCTTTCGTGACACAAAGGTCCATCTCCAAAGTGTTGACGCCCAACTTCACGGAATTAAGCATCGCCGGAAGGGACTCCTCGGGATAAAGACCCATTCCTCCTCTATGTGCCTCAACATCAACAATATACTTGGGAGCCTCAGCCACCGGCTCAGCCTCCTTCACTTCCGGCGCCGCTCCATAGCGAAGCGTGGCCATCACAGGATAATGATCGGAGACAAAAGGAGCGCCAGGATACTCTTTACGGATGACCTCAAACTTGTCACATCCTGAGAACCCTGAATAGAATACATAGTCTATGGGCTTGGCAGAAGTGATCTTGCCCCAGTCGTGCCAAGTGACCTCATTGTCGGTCACGGGAGCGGTCTGGCGGGCGTCTGACATAAGCTTACGTAGCTCGGTTAGGCAAGGATCCTCGGGGATGACATTCATATCACCTGTTAGGATCATAGGGTAACCTTCCGGATTCATGGCGCCGATGCGATCGACCAAAAGAAGCAGACCTTTACGTCTCGCTTCCTTGCCGACATGGTCGAGGTGGGTATTCACGAAATAGAAATCCCGGTCAGCCGCTTTGTCATGGAGCAAGGTCCATGTGGCTGTGCGGCGGCAGGCCGCATCCCAACCCAAAGATGGCTCAAAAGGAGTCTCGGAAAGCCAATACGTTCCCCACTCCCTCAACTCAATCCTATCTGTGTCATAAAACACGGACATGTGCTCTCCGTCATGGACTCCGTCTTCCCTACCAACTCCGACACATTTGTATCCGGGGCAATTCTCCACAAAGTAATCCAATTGGAAATCAAGTGCTTCCTGGACTCCGAAAACGGCCGGTCTCTGGTCGAGTATCATCGCGCAAGCCGCATCGCGGCGATTCTCCCAATTATTTTCGCCGTCATCGGCGGTGCCATAACGGACATTGAAAGACATGACAGGAAGTGTCTCAACAGACACTTTACCATTCTTGCAGGCAAAAGCCAAAAGCGGCAGCAATGCCAGAAGGAAGATTCGTTTCATATTACTGATTAATAATACTATAACTCTCCGCAGAGAAGGGCGGCGCCAAGAATACCCGGATGATCCAGGTCAGTGGCGTAAAGATTGAGGTTCTCTACACTCTTTGGATAAGGGAACTCGTTTATAACCCGCCACATAGGCTGACTATACAGAGGAAATGCCTTAGCGATGCTACCACCCAGGATAATGACGGAAGGATCGTAAGCGAACATAATCATCTGGACCAGTTTGCCGATATGGCCGCCGAACTCCTCCATTATGGCCAGCGCATCAAGGTCACCCCCAGCGGCGGCAATGGCGGTGTCTTTACCCGTGGTTCCTTTTCCCACGAAGAAACGGCTACTGCAGTAATACTCATAATCCTTGTCAAGATAAGGAATACTGCCTATCTCGCCTGCTCCCGCATTGCGTCCGCGGTAAAGGCGTCCGTCCACAATGAGCGATCCTCCCACGCCAGTGCCGAGCGTGGCGCAGAAAGCCTCTTTGTGGGGGCCATCCTTTCCGAATCGGGTCACTCCGAGGGCGAAGCAGTTGCAATCATTGTCAACCGCGACACGGACATGATATCTTTTTTCAAGCAAGTCCTTGAGGTGCACTTCTTTCCACGATGGGATCCCGACAACATTGTATACAATTCCCCGCTCAGTGTCGACTACTGAAGGGACTCCGATTCCGATTCCGTCAACCTCCGGCGACATTAAGTCATCGATCAGGCGGTACAGTTGTTCCAAAACCTCCCCCTCACTTCCAGTGGAGAGGCTAGGCTCGACCAATACACGAACGACTTTCCCTCCGGGAACAACCGAAGCCACCCTCACATTCGTGCCTCCCAGGTCAATAGCTATTCTCATAAGATATGGTTTGTTAAAGTGTTATCTTACCGCTCTTCTCCACATGGACGGTGGCGGACTGTCCGTCTCCCCAGTTTACGGTCAGGTCAAAGGGGACATTTGTGGCAACAGTAATAGACGGTTTGTCGGAAAGGGATTTCCTAGCTGCGGCCTTGAGAGACACAACTCCCTCCGGACCAAACGGATACCGATCTATTCCATGTGCCTCAGTCTGGTGGACATCCCACTCCACCTTTCCCTCACTGAAGTCGGACTGTATTCCAAGAATATACTCAATGAACACGGCAATCGGCGGAAGGCCGGTCCAGCCAACGAAGTCCTTACGGGCCATAAAGCCGGGAGCGGTCTCCTCCGGGGAATAATACTCCCAGAAAGTGCCTGTGTCTTGCCAAACTTTGAAGACATTGTCAAAATGGTTATTGGCCACATCCATCGCCTCCTTGCAGTATCCTCTCTCCCATAAACCACTAATTACCATATAATTGGCTCCGGGCCAAATACCACCCTGCCAATAACGCCCTTTGGGATTGTATTTGGGGTGGTCAGCTGAGAGTGAAGGAACCCTATGAGTCCTTGAGAATTCATTCTCATCAGATAAATGAGCGACCAGCCGGTCCAAACGGTCCTTGTCAAGCACATCAGTCTTGAGAGCCCAGAAAGCGGATATTCCTTTAGTCGCGTTGCGGCTTCCGTCGCCGTAGACATCGTAGAGGAAACCGGTCTCCTCATCCCACATGTTCTCGTTAATCCACTTCTTCAAGAACTTCATCTCATCCTCCATCTCCTCTATCTCCTGCCAGCGCTCGATGTAGAATCCGATCTGCATGAGGCAGTCGTTCACGAGGTATTGCTGGAGGTTGGTGTCCAGCCATGTCATATGACCGTTGGAGAATATCTGGTTGTATCCTTCCGGGACGCGGGGCATGTTGTCCATACCGGTACCCCAGCCGCTGGACCAGTAGGTTCCGTCCTTCCAAGTGCGGTTGAGCTTCCACCATTGGGCATATGCCACAAGTGCGGGGAACACCTTATGGAGTCTATCTATATCCCCGAACTGCTTGTAATACAGCAACTCTGCCCAAGGCAAAAGATCGGGGCCAGTGGAAGTGGGATCGTAGCGCTCGAAGCAGTCGGAGCCATCCGCGCGGATCTCCCGGCAGATGAAACCATCTTGGTGCTGCTTGGCGTAGAAATTATCCAGCGTCCTCTGGAACGGGAAGAAACGATATCCGTAACGAGCGAACATCATCATGAAAGAATCATCCCACATGAATATATTCCCGTTGTAAGCGACATCAAGATACGGGGAGACGAAGCCTGAGCCCTCCTGAGGCTGACGGATGTTGCCGACAGCGATCTTCCAGGCATGCCAGTACATCTCAATCTCCTTCTCATGCCCCTCCCATATAGGAGATGGAAGAATCTTCTGCGCCTCTTTGAAGGATTTGGGAGCCTTTGTCTCCGGCTTCATCGTCCGGAACGAGTTCTCCGAGACGAATATATTCTTGACATAGGTATTCTTGTACGGAAGGTCATAGGGTCCGGACTTGAGGTCCTGAGCCGATATGACGACCGCACAAAGCGCCATAAAGGCGATGGTTATAAGGATTCGTCTCATTTCTTTACTATCCGTTTAATCGCGCGAGCGATGTCGTAATTCATATAAGTGCCCCTGAACTCCTGCGATCCGGGCCCATAAGCGAAGACCGGCAGCGCGAGCGGAGTGTGGTCATCTGAATTGTATATGGCCAGCACGTGGCCAGTGGCAAGATCGCCATCAAGTATTGTGAGCCCTCCGGTCTCGTGGTCCGCGGTCACCACGACAAGTGTCTCCCCGTTGCTGTCAGCGAACTTAAGTGCCTCAGCCACAGCCAAATCAAAACTCAGAGTCTCTAAAATCGAGGCGGGCAAGCAGTCGGAATGCCCCGCATAGTCAATCTTAGCTCCCTCAACCATCAAGAAGAATCCCTTCTTTGAGGATTTCTGAAGCTTGGCTATAGACTCCTTGGTTATATCAGCAAGGAAACTCAAAGTCTCCTGACGGGCATAGGCCCCCATCCTCCGGTCAGCGCAAATAACTCTGCCGGGAATGGAACTCACACTCAAAGCGTCATGAGTGTAGTTGAATCCATTAGCTTTAATCGCGGTCATAAGGTCGAAACCATCCTCCCGGGGATCCTCGAAATAGTCGGTCCCACTACCGGCAAGAAGATCAAGGGTCTTGTTAGTGGCCAAGTACCGAGTCACTTTCTCGATACTGTCGCGTTCAGCTGTGTGGGCGTAGAAAACACTGGGAGTTGCATCCGCAAGATCACCCAAGGTGACAACTCCGACAGCCTTCCCCTGGGCGTGGAAATAGTCGCTCAAAGAAGGATACTCCACTGAGCCGTCCTCATTGGAAGCAATATGCCTGGTCCAGGATATCTCACCCGTCGCCAAAGCACTACCTCCAGATGCTGAATCCCCGATAAAATCGTCATTAGGATTATAGAACTGAAGACCCATGTTCTTCATTCTCAGCATAGAAAGGTCACGACCATTGGCGTAAGCCCCTGACAGAATCTGATTCAATCCCATACCGTCTCCGATAAGGAATATGACATTCTTAACCTTCTTGGTAGAACCGTCGTTCCTGTAGGTGGGAGTATAGACGTCAATCCCCTTGTCGAGCATCATCTTCTCATTCTGGAAGCCCTGGAAATCACGGGTCGCCTTGTCCAGCTTCTTTGTCCCGGTGACACCAGCCTTGACGGTATGGCGTCCCATCCTGAAGTTCTTGTTAGTCCAGTCATCAAAGAAAAGAGCGCATTTGGCAGGATGGTCTGTATTGAATATATCCACCCCAAGCCTTTGGAAGGTGAAATATGCGGTGGTCCCTTCTGGAGCATCCCAGAAGCGGATAGGCTTCCCAATAGCATGTACAGCTTCTATAGCGGCCGTAACGGCTTCCATTTCAGGCTTAATCATCCTACCCTTGCCGTTCCACTTCTTGGCGAACTTACGGAAATCGGTGCTGATCATCGCTATTTGCTTTAACTGATCAGGGGTATAATTGAGTTTCCCATCCGTGAAGTCACCGTCATACCAAAGCCAGGAAGGCCATTGACCATAATCGGCCGGAGCGGGATATCCACCCGTGATGACTATCCTGACACTTTTCTCGCTCGCGAACACATCCGGAAACTCCTCAGCGAGAGCCACTACTCCGGGAAGGGCATCAGAGCTCTTGAGATCGACAACCAGCTGAAGGAGATCATCACTTCCCTTCCACATTCGGCCGCCATTCTCACGGAACTTTTTGACTATCGGCTCGATGTACATGGATCGCAGGCTACGGTCGGCCTTCACATCCTTCCTGTTGTGAGCCACGAGGATCTCGCCGTCCTGAAGGAACACATCGGCCTCAATCGAGGTGCAATGCTGTGAATACGCCTCCCAGAAAGGAGCGATACGATCGTAGTCATTGTGGGAATGATAAGCGATGGGACGCTGTGCCTGGAGAGTCAGGCTCAACGCCGCAGCCGCGAAGATTATCAGTATTTTACGCATATCGTTATATTAATTGTCATTCTGAGCGAAGCGAAGAATCTATTGATGCAAAACCGCCTCTTTCGGTATCCTTTCAAACTTCTCTCCCCCCTGAGGCTTCCAAGCCCAGAACAGGCTCTGCCCCTCGTAATCCTCCAGATAGGAGAGGCGGAAAGGATGAAGTCCCTTCTTCAGAGGAATACGACCGGTGGCGGTGTATGCGGCATGGGAACCATCGTTGTCCACCACAATCTTTCCGTCAATCTCTAGAAGAGCGCCGTCATCGCTGCGGAGAGCGAAGTCCCAGATGCCATCCTCGGGAACATCCAGATAGCCAGTGAACACATATCCAAAATGATCCTCGTCCGGAGCATCCTTAATCGATGGAGATTCCATCACTCCTGAGGAAACAGGGCGGCTTGCCCTAACATCAGAGGTGCGTGAGAAAAGGCCGGTGTGGTAGGTGAATTTACATCCCGACTTTAGTCCAGACACCTTCGCCGAAGGTAAGAAAACAGCGGGAACTGCATGTATTCTCATCTGTTCACTGGGAGCCATCCCATCCTTGAACGCTCTGGCCGTGATAATAACATCACTATTGATCGTGAATGGTTTCTCGAAAAGAGCGGCATTCTCATCAGGGTCACCGCCATCAAGGGTATACCTGATCGTGGCGCCCTCAGTCCTGCTCCTCAGGAGGACCTCAAAGTCTCCTTCGTAATATACGGGATCTCCAGTGACATAAGGCATGGATACCTGATCACCCGCAGTCATGGAATACGGAGCCTGGAGATTATCCCGGTCTGATACCGGCTCCTTCGACAACTCGAAGGCCAACTCGCCTCCATCACGAAGTCTCTCGTAAGTAATAAACTGAGCATCAACAGGTTCCCCATTAAAGGTGACTGATTTGATGTATGGATATTCAGGATGATCGGCAATGATGACAAGATCCTCCTCTCCGAACAAGGAGATGACGGCCCTCTTGAAAAGAGGAGCCGTGAATACATATTCACCCGTTCCGGGGCAGATAGGATAAATACCGAGTGACGAGAGGATGTACCACGCAGACATCTGGCCGCAATCCTCATTGCCGCTGATGCCCTCGGGAGTGGGAGAATACATTTCCTGAAGTAACTGACGCACAAGCTTTTGGGACTTGCAAGGCTGACCTAGGAAATTGTATAGATATGCCATGTTGTGGCTAGGCTCATTGCCGTGGGCATACTGGCCGACAAGACCGGTCATGTCACCGATATCAGTCCCGGGATCCCTCTCGTCATACGTGAACAAGGAGTCCAGGGCGGCGACCATGGCGTCCTTGCCTCCCATAAGAGCCGTCAATCCATTGAAGTCGTGAGGAACGAAGAACCGGAATTGCCACGGAATACCTTCGGTGTAGTCCCTGGAGCTGCCGATCGGATTGAACCTAGGCATCCAGTTACCGTCAGAGTCCCTTCCGCGCATGAAACCGGTTGAGGCATCAAACAGGGCGGTGTAGCGCCGTGCCCTGGAATAATATTCATTGGCTATATCCTCAAGACCAAGTTCCTCGGCCATCCGGTAGATACACCAATCATCATAGGCGAACTCCAGAGTCTTGGAAACCGACTCCGCCTGAATGTTGGCGGGAACATACCCATAAGCGTTGTAAGACTCAGAGCTCGCATCAGTGTTAGAGGCTTTGATCATGGCCTTGAAAGGCTCCTCATAATCGAATGAGCGGAGATTGAGCCAAGCGTCCGCCATCATGGAGACGGCATGATAACCTATCATGCACTCGGTGTCAGAACTGGTCAAAGGCCACATGGGAAGTCTCCCGCCCTTGTCGGCCATGTCCATGAGGCTGAACACCATGTCATTGACCAGAGGCACATTGATGAACGTCATCAAAGGGTTCCAACTCCTGAAAGTATCCCATAAGGACAACGTGGAGTAGAACGCCCCTCCCTCAGGCACATTGGCGATCTCCTGGCGGAAATCCCTGTAACGCCCGTCAACGTCATCGCCCCGGTTAGGAACTATCATTGTGTGGTAAAGAGCTGAGTAGAAATTGGTTCTATCCTCCTTACTTCCCCCCTCTACCTTTATGGATCCGAGAGCCTCAGCCCAAGTATTGGAAGCCTCAGTGCGGATGGTGTCGAAATCCTTATCGCCTACCTCAGTCGCGAGATTACGAGCGGCGCCGTCAGTATCAACTTGTGAAAGTCCCACAGAAACAGTCATTTCCTTCGTCGTCTCAGGGAAGGTGAGAAGCATCCTGTCTCCTTCAAGCTTTTCAGCCGAAGAGAACGGAACCGAGAAAACGGCGTTGAAATAAATCTGCCTGTCAGGAGCCCAACCGCTGACATGGCGGCCTCCCTTGACAACAGAATCTCCCTCCATGTCCATGAATATCCGGTCAGGATGGGTTTCCCCGATATTATAGGCCGCATCAATCAGGATATGGCGTTCCCCTTCTCCCTTGAACGTGTAGCGATGGACTCCGGCTCTGGTGGTGGCGGTCAGTTCCACTGTAAGGCCAGCTTTCGGGAAGTCCACTTTGTAGTACCCGGGACAGGCTGTCTCATCGTCATGAGAGAATGGCAGGCTTATGGGAATATCTTTCCCGATGAAAGGAAGGAAAAGGAAATCACCGAGATCCGCGCAACCGGTACCGCTGATGTGGGTGTGCGAGAAACCAAGGATGGAAGCATCACTATAGTGGTAGCCAGAACATCCGTCCCAAGTCCTGTTCCTGGTGTCAGGGCTCAACTGAACCATCCCGAAAGGGGTGGTGGCACCAGGATATGTATGACCATGAAAACCGGTCCCGACAAAGGGGTCCGCATACGAGACAAGATTTGTCTCAGAAGTTCCAGAGCATGCCGCTAAAGCGACAGATAAAACTAGGAACAGGGATGATCGGATAATTGGTCTCAAAACTTTAGCATTATAATGGTAGATAGCAAAGATAACTAAAGGAGAGACAAATATCGGGACAAAAGCGCCGTCCTACACCCCAAATCACGCAAGACTAATGCCTCTTCCTTAAAGCGGCGGCATCCTGCCTGGCCTTTTTCTTCTCGTAACGAGCCTTATAGCGTTCGAAGAACTTCTGTTCCCTGGCATCAGACTTCGCCTTAGCCTTCAACATTTTCTTTAGTTTGACTCGTTGTCTTTCAGCATTCTTCTCCGCTTTCCTGGCGGCCTTCTCAGCATCCTTAGCGTCAAGAGCGGCCCATTTGGCCTCTTTCTTGGCAACCCTAGCCTGACGCAAACTGTCTTGAACGGCTTTCTTCGCGTCTCGCTGAGCCTTCTTCAAAGCCTTCTCGGCATCCAAGTCCGCTGTCAACGCCCGCCTTAGCGAATCCATCTTAGCGGTCTTCAACGAGTCCGCTACAAACTTCTCTCTTGCCAACGCCTTCACGGCAGCCAACGAATCGGACACCGCAGCAAGAGAATCTGATACAGCAGTCCCCAACGAATCAAGCGCCTCAGTGGGAAGAGTGGCTTTGATACTATCCTTCGGTGCGGTGGGTTCACCAATGGCCTCAACAGACTTTGTTTCAGCCCCTTCGGCCTGTCCTTCCTCAACCTCCTGAACTTCTTGAGCCTCTTGCGCAGCTTGAGCCTCTTTAGCATTCCGCGCCGCCAATGCTTCTTCGGCTTTCCTCAACTCTTCCGCTGCCTGACGCTCCGCCTCTCTGGCCCTCTTGAGAGAATCAGCACTGGCGAGCATCTTGTTGATGTTGGCTATATGACCAGGGAAGTATATCTCAGTCTGTGCGAATTTAGCATGCGGAACACTCTCATAACGAGCTCTTTCCGACTTTCGAGGCGTATATGCGACGATATCCTCGGGGCCTTTCGGACGCTTTTCAGGCTGCCATTCGAATCCCTTTAGTATACGCTCATCTTTCTTTAGCTGAACGGCAGGATAGGCGTCACTTTTAACCTGCTCATAATAGACCAGGTCGTTGATATTCCCTTTAATGAAAGTGGCGGAGAGCATTTTCGCCTCGAATTTGTTTACCGTCGCGAAAGCTCCTTTCTCCTCGAGGAAGAATAGCCCGGAGGCCCCTCCCATTGAATCAAAACGCCTCAAAGTGCCAGTCGAATCAAAGTACGCCATCATCTCCGTGCCCCTGATCTGGTCAAAACACAGGGAATCTTCCTGAACCACGATGAAGGCATTAGACATCAGGCTCGCCTTTTCAAGAGCCCTGTTCTTCAAAACCACAGTGATACTGTCAGCGGAATACTGTCGGCGTATCTCATTCCACACGATAGGAGAACGATATAGCCTCACCAGAGAGTCAAGATCGTTGTAGACAAGCGAATCGCAGACCACCTGCATGTCTTTGCGGAACACCTTGACATTCCGCAGCCCAAGCAGGAACCCGATCTTGGTGGAGTCCGAGAGCGCCGAGTCAGTTGTGTCAACTTGGACAGTGGCAGACGAGTCAGGAACTTGAAATATTGGCTCAGCGTAAGGACCACCCTTTGGTCTGCTTCCCTTGAAATTAGGATCCTCTTCCTCCCTTTTCCTTTTCGCCTCTTCCGCCGCTGAGACAGCCGCCTCATAAGCCTTACGCCTATATTCAGCGACAGGGTCTACAGCAAGCTCCTCCATGCGTTTCTGGGACTTGGTAACCTCATTCTCAGACACTTCACACCTGGGGACAGCCCAATAGAGAAGCTCGTCTCCTCGGACATACACCGTGTCTTTAGTTCCTTCCTGCTCGAAAACAGCGATAACTGAGGGATCCCTGAGCATCCTTATCCGCTCGAGGGAATCCACATATTGCATGTAACCAGCCACCGCCGCGACATTCCTGGTCGTGTCAAGCAACTCCACGTTGCCGAACATCTCAGCGTTGTTGAAAGCCCTCTCGTAAACCAGAGTATCGGACCAAGCCTCCTGGTTTAGTGTCAAGAGATGGACATTCTTCATGAACGTGAACACTTCCGCGGCACGGTTGTAAGAGCCCGCATTAGCGGAGAGCATATTATCGCCCCTCCAAGCGTGCGTGCCCGTGCCGAATACCGCGATAGAAGTCTCAGTGTTGAAGTCAAGGTCATCTGTCTTGACGAACACGGAGTCGGTGTACATGTTGACATCGCGGAAAAAACGGAAAGTCTTTGTCTTCGCGTCGTACCTTCCAATATCGCTCTCGATGATCTGGCCATCCTTATCCCGGAAAGACCCTCCGTTACGGAAGATGGCGACACTATCGGCTGTGTCATAGTCCAAGTTCCTCGTCCTGAGCGTATTCCTGTCTTTATCCTGAAGCTGTACCAGACTGCCTCTAAACTCCGCGAGACTACTGCCGATATAATAATCCAGATTGTCACTCGTGAGAACAGTCCGGTTCTGGATGATCCTCACATGACCAATAGCCTTGATGACATTGGCATCGACATCCCACAAGGCAGTGTCGCAAATCAATTTTGTGGCGTTATGCTCGAAACGGGCGTTCCCGAGAGCCTTTCTGAAGCTGTGGCCGTTCACCTCCTCAAGCTGAAGCTTGTCACACCCGAGAAGGCGCACAAGACTGTCTGTCCGCTCAGAGAACTGGGCTTGGGCTACCAGCGGGAGCAGAATAAAAAGGATGGAATATGCGAGACGGCGAACAGACATCACACTTACTCACTGAACTTAGAAGTCCAGATGGAACGTCGGAACTCGCAGTCTTTGAACATAGGATCAATGACTATCCTGGTGTCTTTTATTTTCTTCTCCAGGAACTCGTCCAACGCCGCCTGCTGCTTCTCTCTCCTGACTTCCCCCTGAAGCTGCGAGAAATCAGACTCGAAAGACGCTGTATGTGCTGGTATAATCTTATCCACACGGATAATCTTGTAGTTGGTCTTACCGACCACGAAATCCTTGACCTGGTCCGGTCGTCCATCATTGTCAGTGGATTGGACCGGCTCGGAGATCTCGCCTTCCTTCAAGTCTTTGATGGCTTTATAATCCTCCGGCTTGAGCTGGTCGATCTCGAAATATGCGGAACCGGTGTTGGGATCAGACATCTGCCCACCGTTAGTCTTAGTGGGAGCGTCCTGCGAATAGAAGCTGGCAGCCATCTGGAACGTGACCGCTCCGTTGAGAATCTCTGTCCTCAAGCTATCCAATGTCTTGAAAGCCTTCTCCTTATCAGCCGTTGTGTACTGGGGCTTCATCAAGATATGGCGGCAATTGAACATATCTCCGTTTTTCTCCAGAACCTCAATGATGTGAAATCCATCAGGAGTCTCGACTATCTGGGAGATGACGCCTGGCTTCAAGGCCATGGCGGCATCAGAGAAGACGGGCCAATAAATTGATTTGGAGGCCATTCCGAGCTCTCCTCCCCTACGTGCGCTACCCGGATCCTCGGAATACATACGGGCGAGGGTGGAGAACTTTTCACCATTTATGATTCTCTCCCGCAACTCCAGAAGTTTCTCACGCACAGCGAGATTCGCCGCCTCGCGGTCCGGATAGAGACAAATCTGGCTAAGCTGGTACTTGATCGGGACTATGGGGAGGTTCTTTGTGTCAACCGTATCCATGTATTCCTTCACATCGTAGGGAGTCATATCAGGAACGGATTTCATGATCTCCATTTGCTCCTGCTGTGTGAGGCTAAGATCCTCATACTGTTTGCGCCAGTCTTGGCGGAGGCGGTACAGCGGCTTTCCGAAATATTGCTCTAGTTGCTCCTGGCCACCCATATAAGTGAGGAGCTGATCCACTCTCTGGGACAACATACCCTCAACATTGTCCTGGTTGACAGTGAGAGAGTCCACCCTGGCCTGCATGAGCAGGAGTTTGGACTCGAGCATAGTCTCTAGGACCTCGCAACGGACATTCCTATCCGACATCAGCCCCTGCGCTCTCCTCTCCTTCACAGAACCTTCAATGTCCGAGATAAGGATCAACTCATTGCCGACAACCGCGACCGATTTGTCTATGTATTTGTACTTCTGAGCGAAGCCTGCCGAGCATGTGGCGAGGACCACCAATAAAGTGACTATTGTTTTCTTTATCATTTCGTAGAGTAGATTTCAAATTTCTCCTTGGCCTTGGCGTCTTCTATCAAGTCTTGTTCCAAAGTCGTCAGCAGCTTGTGCTTTCTCCCGCTTATGATTATATCCTTGATTCTTTCCTCACAATACTCCTCTGGAGGCACATCACCGGCTTTCACCATGTCAACGATGAAGGCCACATGAAGGAACCCGTCCCCGTCCTTGATCTCAATGAACTTGCCATTCTTTTTCGACAGCATCTCAACGTAGTCCACACCGAAATCCCCCGCCAAAGTGGCCGCGTCAATCCATGTGTCTGAGCAATCGACATAACGCTGGGCGGAGTTGAAAGCCAAGCTATCCGCCGCGGTCACGTCCCCGACCTTGTCAGAAGACATCAGCTTCTTGATCTTTTGCAAGTTAGGGGAATCCTCGGAGATCTTCATGAACCTCGCCTTGAGGATAGGTCTCTCCAGTTTGAAATTATCCTTATGGGCTTCGTAATATTCATTAACCTCCTTCGCCGAGACAGTCGTGTCAAGCCTCTCGGAGATGAACCTCTGCTCGAAACGATACCTCAATAGGGACTGCCTGTAGTCCTCCAGCTCTTTTGAGACGTCTTTCTCCTCCTTGCTGAGCTTTTGCTCGGCGATGTCCTGAAAAGCCTTGCCGGTAGCCCAGGAGTTAATGTAAAGATTGGCCAGGCCGGCGCTGTCCTCAGGGCTGATCCCGTTGGGTATGACTTTCTCCAACTCGGAGAGGTACAACTTATGCTCCCCGAGCTTCGCCACCACCTCCCCGTCGTGAATAAACGACTGGAATGCCTTGCAGGAAGGTAATAGCGCCAATAAAGCGACTATGGCGAACGCCGGGATTCTCCGGGACATGACAATTCTCTTATCTGGAATAATTAGGAGCTTCCTTGGTGATGGTCACGTCATGGGGATGACTCTCAAGGAAACCGGCATTGGTGATGCGGACGAACTTAGCGTTACGAAGCTGCTCGATATTGTGAGCTCCGCAATAACCCATTCCGGCGCGGAGACCGCCCACGAGCTGGTAGACAACCTCAGAGACTGTGCCTTTGTAAGGCACCTGGGCGACGATTCCCTCCGGCACAAGTTTCTTTATGTCGGCCTCCATATCCTGGAAATACCTGTCCTTGGAGCCCTGCTCCATAGCCTCCAGGGAACCCATTCCCCTGTAGGACTTGAAGCGGCGACCGCTCATGATGATGGTCTCACCCGGCGACTCCTCGGTACCTGCCAGCAGTGATCCGGCCATAATGGTGCCGGCGCCGGCAGCGAGAGCCTTGACAATATCTCCAGAATACCTGATACCTCCGTCAGCGATCACGGGGATGCCTGTGCCTTTAAGCGCCTCACAGGCCTCCATAACCGCCGTGAGCTGAGGCACGCCGATACCGGCGATAATCCTGGTGGTACAGATCGATCCTGGACCGATTCCGACTTTGACGGCTTTAACTCCCGCATTGGCCAAAGCCTTGGCACCCTCTGCGGTAGCGACATTTCCGGCGACAATCTGTGCCTCAGGGAAAGCGTCGCATGCCCTCTTGACCATCTGGATAACTCCCTCGGAATGTCCATGGGCGGTGTCGAGGACGACAGCGTCAGCACCGGCATCAAGAAGCAGCCCTATTCTCTCAACTGTATCAGACTTGATTCCAGCGGCGGCAGCAACCATCAGACGACCCTTACTGTCCTTGGAAGCGATGGGGTTATCCTTGATCTTCATGAGGTCCTTATAGGTGATAAGCCCCACAAGCTTGCCGTCATTATCAATGACAGGAAGCTTCTCGACTTTGCTCTTCTGGAGAATCTTAGTGGCGTCAGCCAGATTGATGCCCTTAGGAGCGGTGACGATGTTCTCGCTGGTCATCACCTGATTGATAGGCTGGGCCATATCCTCCTGGAACCTCAAGTCCCTGTTGGTCACGATCCCGATGAGGTAGCCGTTGCCATCCACCACGGGGATACCACCGATATGGTGCTTGCTCATCATGGCGAGAGCCTCTCCGACGGTAGCTTCCGGACGGATGGTGACTGGATCGTAAATCATCCCGTTCTCAGCCCTCTTGACATGGCGAACCTGCTCGCATTGGCGCTCGATTGTCATGTTCTTGTGAATGACTCCGATACCTCCGGCCCTTGCCATCGCTATAGCGAGGGCGGATTCGGTGACAGTGTCCATGGCGGCGGACACAATCGGGGTGTGAAGCCTTATGTCCGTAGTGAAGTTTGACGTCACATCGACGTCACGGGGTAGTACATCGGAGTGAGCCGGAACCAGCAACACGTCATCGAAGGTGAGGCCTTCGGAAATCTCTCTGTTTACGAACTTCGCCATTGTGATGAGTTTAATTAGGCAAAGTTACGAATTATTCACCAAAGTACCAACACCGCCGCCAGCCGCCATAATCACCTAGCCATTCTGAGAGAGGCGAAGGAACTAGTTGACGACCCTCACGAACTCGCCGTTTTTGTAAAGGTTCAGGCCTTTTCCTTCTGTCAGAACCCACACGTTACCTTCAGGGTCGAGGGCAACATCCCTGCTGAAAGCGTTCCAACTGTAACCTACCACATAAGCGGTCCCGTCTGAGGCCACTGTCATTGCCACATTACGGTACATGGACGCATCGGAAAGAGGCGAATTGAACAAATGGTCGCCGCTCTCTAAATCATACACCGAGATGGAGTAAACATCAAAGTAGTAAGCCCTTCCGGAAGCGATGCCCACCAGTTCTCCACTATCGTGCACATTCGCGAAAGAAACCCCATTCTTAAGGGTCCCGTGTATCGCTCTCCGTTGAGGAAGAATCCTTCTGGGGTCTTCACATAGACCTGGGTGCCAGCCACCTGGGAGACAGTCACCTTGCAAGTGGCGGTGAAGCCGCCTTCCTCGCTCGTCGCGGTGATGTCCGTCTCGCCATTCCCTATCGCGGTCACCTTCCCGGAATCATCAACAAGGGCGACAGCCGTGTTGGAAGACTTCCACGTGACGTTCTTATTATTGGCGTATTCAGGATTGAACACAACTTGGAACTGCTTGACCTCTCCCTTCTTCATGGCCAGGCTTGTGTAAGGGAAACGAAAACGGCGACAAAAGCCGCTGAGAAAAATCCGAATAGTCTTTTCATAATATTACTGATCAGTTCCTTACAAAGATAAGAAAAATAATCTTCCTTGCCAAGTGTCTCTTTCTTCCAGCCGTTTGTCTAGGAGCCGAAGGATGCCGTCATTGCGGATAAGACCCCAAGGTGTCTCCCTGACAAACCTCGGAGGCACTTCACCTGCGACCCTTTCAATGCATAGGTCCGGACGAAGGCGCTCAAGGATGTCTATGACCAAGTCGAGATAATCATTGAGACTAAGCCTTAAGAATTCGTCGGGATTATTGTCATATTCCTTCTCCATTCTCGTGCCCTTGACTATCTGGAGCTGGTGGAACTTTACCGATGTGAGAGGCAGTGACGAAATCACAGAGCATTGATCCAGAAGCATTTCCCTGCTTTCTCCCGGAAGTCCCAGAATGAAATGCGCCCCTACATCGATTCCTCTTTCCGCCGTCTTCTCAACAGCTTTCCTCGCTGTCTCGAAATCATGTCCCCGGTTGATTCTCAGGAGTGTCTTGTCATAGCACGACTCGATTCCATATTCCACCACAATCACTTTCTCCCTGGCGAGCGAAGCGAGATAATCTAGTTTCTCCTCGTCAACACAGTCCGGACGGGTGCCTATCACAAGACCGACCACCGAGGGATGGGACAGGGCTTCGCCATACAAGGTCTTAAGCTTCTCAAGAGGAGCGTAAGTATTTGAATATGACTGGAAATAAGCGAGATAATGATTAACTTTGGGATAACGGCGATGATGGAACTCTATTCCCTCGTCAATCTGCTGGAGAAGAGACTTGCCCGGGATGCTGTAGCCTGGATGGAAGGCTGCGTTGTCGCAATAGGAGCACCCGCCATATCCCACTGTGCCATCCCTGTTGGGGCATGTGAAACCGGCGTCTATCACCAACTTCTGCAGACGCTCGCCATAAATGCGGTGGTAGCGTCCAGATGCCGTGTTGTATCTTTTGCCTTCCGGGAAGTCGAGTATCTCCATGTCCTCAATCAATGCCTTAAAGTTACATTAAAAATCGTTATATTCGCATCTTGAGGTATCGCGACGAATATGAAAAGATTTTTATCATCCATCATCCCTTTATTTGTCATCTATCTGTCCATCCCAGCTCTCGCGCAAGAGGAAAGATCGACACATCTGAGATTCGGTGACAAGGAAATATCTGCCAAGACTGCCAAGAAAGCAGTGGTGGACCTATCCGCCAATTTCATGAGAGAAGCTCCAGAGTATGAGGCCGAACTTGGCGACCAGGCCCTTATGGGCACTGTGGTCGAGGTGCTGGAAGAGAAGGACGGATGGGCTAAGATCAAATCTCCGGAGCCTTATACGGCCTGGGTTGACGTCCGCGGGCTGGTCATGATGAATGACCAGGAAATCGCCGATTATCTTGAGGCGCCCAAATACATCTGCACCGCTTTCAAGTCATGTGTCTATGAAGAGCCGTCTCTCAAATCAGGGATAGTGTCCGAGTTCATCCTCGGGGACCTGGTCCGTATCATGTACAAGACCATCACCCACACTAAAGGCAGCCTCAAAGGATACGAGGAGGGGCGGGTGGTCCTGAAGAAAAAGTTTGTGGGTGTCGTGCTTCCCTCAGGCAAGACAGGTTATGTTCCAGCCTCTGACGTGGCCGTTTTCTATAAATGGGCCAAGGGCAAGTATGAGGGCCTGAACAAAGAAGATGCTTTAAGAAGAAATCTGGTAGAGACCACACGGGGATTTATCGGTGTCCCTTATATGTGGGGAGGCACCTCCATCAAGAACGTTGACTGCAGCGGACTCGCCAGGAGCGTGTTCCTGGCAAATGGGATACTTCTCCCACGCAATGCCTCCCAGCAAGGAAGGCTGGGAGAGAACCTGCCTCTATTCAGCGCTGACGGCGAGGTGATTTGGACCGGGCTTCTTCCCGGAGACCTCGTCTTTTGGGGACGGGAGGCGGCGAATGGGGTTCCCGCTAAGGCCACCCATGTGGGAATATACATCGGTGACGGGCGGTTCATCCACTCTTCCTGGGTCGTGAGAGTCAGTTCCCTTGACCCTTCAGCACCGGATTATTACGACAGGAAACCGCTTTGTGCCAGAAGAGTAGTAGGCCAAGTTGACGTCGCGGGCTCCGGTGTAATCTCAGTTTTCAGCAGCCAGGATTATTTCCCGAGATAACCTGCCCTGGTGACTTGGTTATTCGGCTGTTTTTCGTATTTTTGTGAAGTACCCATTCAACTCGATTCATTATGAGAAAGCTATTTAGGACATCTTTAGCGGCAATTGTCTCTGTCGCTATTTCCATGACATTCTTCTCTTGCGGGCCAGATGAGCCCGATAACAATGGCGGTGGTGGAAACGGAGGGAACGGTGGAGGTGGGGGATCCAGCACCGTAGCTGTGACCGGAGTGTCCATCAGCAAATCATCACTCAGCCTTGTCGAAGGCGGATCAGAGACATTGACCGCCACCGTCACCCCGGATAACGCCACCAATAAGGCAGTCAGCTGGAAATCTTCCGATGCGGCGACAGCCACGGTGGACAACTCCGGTAAGGTGACCGCTGTCAAAGCCGGCTCTGCCACAATAACTGTCACAACCACTGATGGTTCCAAGACAGCCACGTGCACTGTCACTATCACCGCTAAGACAGTGACGGTCTCGGGGGTGACCCTGGATAATGCCAAGCTTGAGATAACCACAGGTGAGACCGCTCAGTTGAAAGCCACAGTCAGCCCGGATAACGCTTCGGATAAATCTGTTGAGTGGACCAGTTCGGACGCTTCGGTTGCGACAGTCGATGGCACCGGTAAAGTGACCGCCGTCAAAGCGGGTACCGCGACTATAACCGTAAAGACAAAGGACGGCGGGAAGACAGCGACTTGCTCTGTCACCGTGAATCCGATTGCTGTTGAGAGCGTGACTGTCGAACCGGCTAAAGCGGAGGTCGTCGAAGGAAACACTGTCCAGTTAAAGGCGACTGTCAGCCCTGCGAGCGCGAATCAGGAAGTCGAGTGGTCGACGTCAGATAGCGATATCGCGACCGTGGATGCGAACGGCCTGGTCACTGCCATAAAGCCGGGTACTGTCTATATCTCCGTGAGGTCCAAAACCTTCACCGACAAAATAACATCCTGCGAAGTGATCGTCAAACCTGACGACAGCCTTAAGGAAATAGCTTTCGACGCCAGCGAGATCCAGCTTGAGGCTGGGCAATCCAGGACACTGACCGTGATATTTACTCCCGAATATGCCGCCAACAAGAATGTCACTTGGAGCAGCTCGGACCCTTCCGTCGCCTCAGTGAAGGACGGCAATGTCACCGGAGTCAAGGAAGGAACAGCCACAATCACAGCGACTTCCGAGGAAGGTGGTCACAAAGCCGAGTGCGTGGTCACAGTCTCCAAGGCAAGCGGACCGAAGGTTTACACTACTGATGAAGACTATAAAATACTTATTAACGGCGCACCGGATCCGCTAGATGGGGCTTTCGATAATGGCGAGACTTTCAGATTCATTAATGTCGACTATATAGCGGCGGAAGGAAGTACTCTCTACTCCCTTGAGAGCTACTTCAACAACTACAACAGTAGTACAAGCCATCATATCTGCAAGGACAGGAAACCCATTATTGATGTCTCGAAATACACTGATGGCCGAGACAATGACAATAAAACTTTAACAGACTTCACCGCCAGGAACGGCTATTTCGCCATTTTAATGAAAACGGATGGGAACTCCGCATTGACAGTTGTCAGGGCAAAAGAAGGCCAAAAGTATTTTGATATCTTTGACATCCCTGGAAAAGGAAACGAGTTCTACGAGCCCCATTTGGCCCTGGCTCCAAACGGAGACATACACATCTCGGTCAGAGTTAAAGACTCTTTCCACAAAGACCACTTGACATGGATCAAAATCGCAGGGGCCGGGTCTTTGACCCAGAGCTATTTGGACGATTACAATAGCGGCCCGATTGATGTCACAGAAGCCGGGGACGTGTATATCCTGTCTTATCGGGAAACCGAGGAGGGACAAGTGGGACGACTCTACAAAAACGGCAAACTGGAAAAGGCCATAGATGGTTCGGAGTATAACTTCAGTTGCCTATTAAAGTGCGTCGGCAATGATGTGTACACGGCAGTCCTCGATTATACGGCGAATAAAATCAATATCCGCAAGAATGGGAACAGCTATCAGACCATAACCATGGCTAACAGGAGCATACTCCCTGCCAGGCGCTCCTTCTGGGTGACAAGCGGCGGAGACATCTACATCTGCGTGGCACCACATGCCGACTATAAAAACACGGTGCTGTACAAGAACGGGAAAATCCTCTATAAATCAAATGGCTTAAAGCAAGTCTGCGTCATCGAGGAATAATCAATTATCCGAAGCCAGCAGGGTTATGATCCGGTCGATGATCGGATCAACCTTGCTTATTGATGCAGTGAAGTTATTGGCCATTATAGAAAAAATGATGGCGTCAGACTTGGATCCCTCGGAAGGCTCAATGTAACCGCTGAAGCAACGGACACCTCCCATCGATCCGCTCTTGAGATGGACCCTTGATTTGATGGCGTCAGGCTCACCCTTCAGACGGGACTCATAATGGCGTCCGCCAGGTTGCCCAAGAGTCTCGATATAATCCTCAAACACAGGGCTGTCCATCATGGCGGAAAGGAACTTCACAAAATACTCCGGAGAAATGTAAGATGTTCTGGACAAGCCGCTTCCATCGTCAAACTTAATGCCGTCAGGAGCAGCTCCTAGCTTCCTCAACACATCACCGAGAGCCGCGGCGCTGGAGTCGGCGGAGGCAGAATGATGGAGCCTCCGCCCGAGAATCCTGTACAGAGTCTCGGCGTAGAAATTATCACTCTTCAGCAAGGTCGCTCTGACGATTTTCTTCAAGGCCGGGGAATATGACATGCCGATCATCTTAAGATCGTCAACTTTGGCGGCGAAAGGTCCCGGATCGAGGGAAGACAAGTTCTCCCTGATACGTCCCATACGTACATCCGCCACTCCCCCGCTTACTTCAACTCCTTTGGAACGAAGATATTCCGTGAAGAAATGAGCACAGGTATATGCTCCGAATTTGTTTGAGAACTCCTCCGTCTTCGCACTACGGTCAATCGCGAAAGTGCCTCTCACCTCAGCGTATGGCGCAAACTCGGAAGTGAACATATATAGCTGATCACCGGTGCCCGCCTTTCCTGTCTTGCAAACGAATTGATATTTCATCCAAGGAAGCGAGGGGAACGACACGATGACCGGGACAGCTGAGCCGACAGATGGTCCCGGAGTCACTTTCATGTCGATCGCATTCTCATAGAAGCAAAGGCCATCACCTCCTGTGCCATAAGCGGTTCCGATGTCCTGGAACTGCCATGAGTCCCTCTCTATGGGGCCGTCGAAATAACGCCCATCCCCTATCACCCTGCCGCTTATCTTTCTGATTCCGGCCTTATCCAAAAAGCCTTTCCACTGGGCGAAAAGGGCATCCCGACGCAAGGCAATCGAGTCTTTTGAGGCGATAGTGGGATCCCCACCGCCAACGATGTAAAGGTCGCCTTCCAAGGTTCCGTCCTTGATTTCCCCAATATAGCCAAGCCTGGTCGTGAACTTAAAATCGGGCCCAAGCTGATGCATGGCGGCCCCGGTAGTGATAAGCTTCAGCGTGGAAGCGGGGACCTGGCGTTGACCGGGATTCCAGGATGCTATCTTGCGCCCACCCTCGGTCACAGCGAGAACTCCAAAAGTGGAGCCTCGCAAAAAGTCGTTGGCAGCGACTGACTCAATGTATTTCTGGGCTTTGCTTTTCTCGGGACTATTCTTCACTGCGGGCGACTGGGCGTCGACCCGGATCAGGGAAATGGCCGTCAAGGAAACGGCAAGGAACAATTTCAGGTTTCTCATATTCACAAATTTAGCAAAAAACACTAACTTTGAACTCTACTAATAATCATCGAATATGAAAAATCGCGTTCTCGTATCTGGTGGAGCCGGGTTCATCGGCAGCCACGTAACTGTGGAACTAATTGAGGCAGGGTATGATGTGATTGTCGCGGACAACATGTCCAACTGCGATATGACCTGCTTCGAAGGGGTGAAGAAGATCACAGGGAGGGATGATATACCTTTCTTCAAGATTGATTTCACTGATCCAGTGGCCACCGAGCTTCTGTTCACCGCCAACGAGATTGACGCGGTGATTCATTTCGCTGCCTTCAAAGCCGTGGGAGAATCAGTCGACGAGCCTCTCAAATATTACAAGAATAACCTCAGCTCGTTCATGAACGTGATTGAGAGCGCCAAGGCTCACGGTTGCACCAACATTCTTTTCTCCTCATCGGCGACAGTTTACGGCGAACCGGAGAAACTGCCCGTGACGGAGGAGACTCCCAGGCAGCCTGCCACATCGCCCTACGGCAACACCAAAACCATGTGTGAAGACATTCTCAGGGACTGCGTCAAGGCATATCCGGAGATTAAGGGTATTGCCTTGAGGTACTTCAACCCGATTGGAGCCCATCCTTCCGCCCTGATCGGTGAGCTTCCCAGGGGTATCCCCAACAATCTGGTTCCTTTCATCACCCAGACCGCCATAGGCAAGCGTGAGTGCCTGTCCGTATTCGGGAACGACTACCCTACCCCTGACGGAACTTGCCTGAGGGATTTCATCGACGTGGTCGATCTCGCGAAGGCTCATGTGTTCGCAGTACGCAGGATGCTGGAAGGCCAGATGAAGAAAGACTATGAGATCTACAACATAGGCACCGGCACTCCCCTCTCAGTGATGGAGCTGATAAAGGGATTCGAGAAGGCTAATAACCTCAAACTCAATTACAAGATTGCCCCAAGAAGAACAGGGGACATCTCAGCGTTATGGGCTGATCCGACTCTTGCGAACAAAGAGTTGGGTTGGAAAGCCGAAAGGAAGACAGAGGACACCCTGGCCGCTGCTTGGGCCTGGGAGAAGCATATCGCCGGAAAATAGGCTACAGCCAGCCTTTCCTCAACAACACCTCAGCGATCTGGACAGCGTTGGTGGCGGCACCCTTGCGGATGTTGTCACTGACACACCAGAAATTGAGGCCATACTTCACGGAAGGATCCCTGCGAAGGCGTCCCACGAACACGTCATCCTTGCCGAGCGAATACAACGGCATCGGGTAGATGAACTCAGAGGGATTGTCCTGAACCGTGACGCCCTCAGTCTTTGACCAGATGTCCCAGACATCTTCCAAGGTGAAATCTTTCTCAAACTCAAGGTTGATGGACTCGGAATGACCTCCCTGAACAGGGACCCTGGCGGTGGTCGGACTGACGCCTATCGAATAGTCTCCGAGGATCTTGTGGGTCTCGTTGACCATTTTCATCTCCTCCTTAGTGTAGCCGTTCTCAAGGAAATCATCAATATGTGGAATGACATTCTGGTCAATAGGATAGTGGTAGAAAGCGGGATACTCTCCCCATTTGCCCCCGTTCCTCTCCGTCATCATCTGATTGATAGCGGGAGTCCCGGAGCCGGTGACGCTCTGATACGTTGAGACCACAATCCTCTTTATCACATACTTCTTGTGGAGGGGAGCCAGCGGAAGCAGCATCTGGATGGTGGAGCAATTAGGATTGGCGATGATATAATCATCCTCCGTCAGGACATCAGCGTTGATCTCAGGAACAACAAGCTTCTTAGTGGTGTCCATCCTCCAGCATGAGGAGTTGTCCACCACGCGACATCCGACTTCAGCGAACTTAGGAGCCCACTCTTTTGAGATATCAGCCCCGGCAGAAAACAAGGCCAGGTCCGGTTTCATGGCGACGGCATCCTCAGCGGTGACGACGGTATACTCCTTACCCTTGAAAGAAATCATCTTACCGGCAGACCTTCCAGAGGCCACAGGAATGAATTCATCCACAGGGAAATTCCTCTCTTCGAGGACTTCGACCATCCTGGTCCCGACCAGTCCGGTCACACCAACTACGGCTACTTTCATATTCTTGTTCGTTTTATAAAAAAAGGGAGGACATACAGCCCTCCCGAAGATAAGTCTATCTAAGACGAGAGCTTATTACTCGGCACCGGATTTCTTAACCACGTCGCTGAGTTTGGCGTAAAGCTCGTCAGTTTTCTCGAGGAGTTCCTTGCGGAGTGAAGCGAAATACTCACCCTTCTTACCCTCGCCCTTCATGTTTACTTTGTCCTTAAGGTCATTGTAGAGATTGATAGCATCGTCGAGCAGACCGCCGAGAGCCTCGTCGTCAGCCTTTGAGTTGACAGAGCTGAAAAGCGAGCAATCGTCGATGAAAGCCCCGATCACGTACTCAATGTCTTTCTTAATGTCTCTAAGATTCATAATCTTTTTGTGTTAATTCGATGCAAAGATAGCAATATTTTTGATTTAAACCTTATACAGTCCTCTCCGCATCGCGCTATTCCTCCGGTTCGGAGGCGAGGGCTTCCTTATTGATTACAGTCTGTAGTAGTCCTCCCAACCCTTACGCGGCGGAATGCCTGAAAGCAGGGCGTTTGCAAAGATGTTGTCCGGAATCTCATGTGTGGTCCTGTCGAAATGGAACCCGGTGTTGAGTTTCTGGGCAATCACACCTAGTGAAAGCACCTGGCATAACGGGACCGCAACCTCGAAAGGTGAATGGGACTTCTCCTTGCCCAGGACAGCGTTGAGGAAGTTCCTGTGGTGGTTGGACAGGAAATCCTCGGGCATGGGAGGGGTCTCGGGCAAAATTCCCTTTTCCTCCAGTTCTCGCTGAACTATTTCGGGAATAATGACGAGAGGTGTGCGGTGCGCGCCACCGGCGAAAGTCAGTTCGTCTCCGTAGAGGAACTTACCGACGCCCTTGTCCTCATTGTGCGGCACGAACCAGTTGCCTTCCGGCTGGGGGGCGGGGTTCTCCTGTCCGTCGTACCATGTAAGCGTCAGGGCAGGTTTGTCGCCCCTTCGGGGGAATTTGAACTCGATGGTCGAAGCCTTAGGGAAGAAATAGTCATTGTGACCGTCCGCCTTGAGCAACCTGACCTCCGTAGGCAGGCCCAACTCAAGGAACTGATGGCAGTTGTCGAGGATATGGGCACCCCAGTCACCGAGGGCTCCGCAGCCGAAATCATACCAGCCGCGCCAGTTGCCGTGGTCGAACTTTTCGCTGTAGTCGTGATACATAGTCTGCATCTGCCAGATATCCCACTGCATGGTCTCCGGCATCGGGTCCGGATCGGGGAATTTCTTGATATTGGTGTCATAAGGATGCCAACGGCGCCAGTTGTTCATGAAAGCGTCGATCCGGGTGATGTTCTTGATTATACCCGCCTCAGTCCAGGACTTGAACTGGTAATAGGCAGGGCCGGAGTGTCCCTGGTTGCCCAGCTGGGTCACAAGCTTCGGATGCAGTCTGGACTCCTCCAGCAGAAGCTGGCACTCGTGGAAGGTACGGCAAAGAGGCTTTTCGCAGTAAACGTGCAGCCCTTCCTTGAGGGCTCGCATAGCTATAGGGAAATGAGCGAAGTCCGGTACGCACACAAAGACAGCGTCCAGCTTGCCCGCCATTTCGTCGAATAATTTCCTGAAATCGGTATAACGCTTGGCTCTCGGGAACATGGCCATCACTTCCTGTGTCCAGGGATGACCCATATTCACGTCGCAAAGGGCAAGAACATTGCACAAACCAGTGCTAGTGGCATACTTGACCTCTTCTACACCTTTCTGGCCGATACCGATAAAGGCCACGTTGACCCTGTCTCCGGCACCCGTTATGTTTTTATTGCCGGCGGCGGTAGTAGCGAAAATGGTCTTTGGACTGACTGCGAGGGCGGCGACAGACGCCCCGGCAGTCTTGACGAATGTTCTTCTGCTAATCATCAGTTTCAGAGTTTTTATTAATACTATCTTCGTTATAATCTATTTAATCCCATCCATGACGCCGCGCAGATAGCCTGCAGTTTCGGCCACCGCCGGAAGCGGATCATCCTCGTCAGCTTCATACTCGATGGAAATAACGCCCTTGTAGCCGATTCGCCTCAGGCTCTTCACGATGGCCGGAATATCCATACCGCCGCGGCCCATTTCCTTGGCTACTCCCGCTTTAGAGGGCAAGGTAACGTCCTTGATGTGGATGTCCCAGATCCACTTCGCATATTTCCGTATATCCCTGGCAGGATCCTGGCCATAGCGATACGAATGGGCCAGATCCATACAGCAGCCTATGCCCAAAGTCGGATCGCCGACCTTCTCCACAACGACCCTTATGTCAGGAAAAAGATCTGGCAGATCTGGGCCGTGAGTGTGGATAGCCATCTTGATTCCTGTCTCCCTGACCTTCCTGACCACAAGATCAAGGACATCGTAGGAAGGAACGCCTATGAACATTTCCGATCCGAAACGCTGGACATAAGCGAATGCCTCTTCGACTTGTTCGGGCGTGGACATATAGATGGGGCCTAGGATATAAGGGTCGACACCGTAGGAGGCACACTTGTCCCGGAAAGCGGCCATATCCTCGACAGTGGCGTCCAAAGGAAGCCAGAAATCCTTGATGGACAGATACTTGATACCAAGTCTCCGAAGCGATTCCAAAGTCTGGTCTATGGAAAACTTCCGGAAAGTATATCCTGCCGCCCCTATATGGGAACCGTCGGATTTATGGACTGATCCCTGTGCGGACAAGTCGAGCGGATTGGCGCCGCACAGCAAAGAAACCAGAATGGTCAGGACAACGAACCTTTTCATGGAATCAGAGTTCCTTGATCATTATGTCGCGGTAATAGACCGTACATCCATGGTCCTGCAGGAGGATGTGTCCCCCTTCAAGTTTTCCGAATCCTTCCTGGCCGTAGAACTTGCTGTTAACGACCAAGGCATCGAAACTCTCCGAGAAACGATCTATCTCCAGCACCTTGACTCCGTTAAGCCAGTGCTCCACCTTGCCTCCGTCGACCATAATCATGGCGTCGTTCCACTCATAGGGCTTGAAATTGGCTTTCATCTTATTGGCTGAAAGCAGGTCGTACAGGGAGGCCGTCGTCTGGACATTGTTGATCTTGAAATGCTTCTTCCCGAAGACGGTGTCGTCTATTACCTGATATTCAAATCCGATCGACGGGCCGCTGAATCTCCCCGGATTTATGAAGTACTTGATCCCGCCGTTGGATCCTTCCTCAAGGCGGAACTGGACCTTCAGTTTGAAATTCGAGTAAACCGCCCGGGTCATCATATCACGGGTGTCAGAGGCGGGAGCAAGGCTGTCTCCTATTTCGGATGGCTGCTCTGCAAGTGAAGGGTGGGAAACGATGGCACCGTCCACGACGCTCCAATAACTGGCAGGGAGATCCTGCCCATCCACGCCGATCCAGCCCTCGAGCGTCTCGCCGTCGAAGAGGGGCCGCCAACCGCCTGAGCAAGAGACGGCGGCAAGGCTGATTAAAGCCGCGAGAAAAAAGTACAGTGACGATTTCATCATAATACAAAGAGACTTCCTTACTTGATGACGGTCGGCAGGGCGCTGTGATGCGGCTTTCTGTCGGAACGGGTACGTAAGGCTTTCGAAGATGCTTTCTTGCCACGGTTCACAGCGTCGTATTCAAGGAACTTCTCGAAAGAAGCTGTCTCGCCGGAGAGTTCCATGATGCGCTTGTAGATAGCCCAGCGGGAAGGAGCATTGAAGTACTCGTCATCGTAACGCATCATACTGTCTTGAGAAGGACGATAGACGCCCTTTTCGTATGTACCGCCTCCTTCGAAGATACCAACCTCGTCCTTGTAGCGGTCATCCGCAAGGAAAGCGCTCCACTTGACTTTCTTTGGGTCATTGGTAAAATCTACATTGGAATACCAGCCGTACTTGTTGTAGCTCTCGGTTCTCTGATCGATGAAAGACTGAGGAACAGCCCCCTCATTATTGACATACTCGTCATCTAGGAAAGCGAAGCCGTGACCGCACGTCTCGTGGCGCAATACCGGACCGAAAAGATTCGGGTCATTGCTCTGCGTCGAGGTAATGGCCACAGAGGACTGTTTGTGGGCGTTTTGGAAAGACTGGCATGTACCCTGATCACGCCATGAATTGACGAGGACGGCGATCGTAAGGTTGTCCAACGAGATTCCCGGAATCTTTGATGCATACTCAAAACATTTGTCGTAATCGCAG
>JAEEGJ010005062.1_pt1 | contig 42548 bp, 33 predicted proteins | sample 8958761 | NCBI WGS metagenome assembly JAEEGJ01 (sample SAMN16246546, study PRJNA631951) | gut metagenome | biome: gut microbiome; feature: rumen; material: RS-attached | host: Bos | place: Iran: Karaj | collected 2018-10
ATGTTCTCACCCTCCTTAACGGGAACAATAATCATTTTAAGTTCTTTATTTTTATTTAGTTCTGACTTTTTCTTTGGGAATAAGCGGCGCAAAATTAGATAAAATTTCATCAAGAGCAAAAATAATGGAGAATTTTTGCCGTTATTGTCTTTGATGAACATCATGAAACGGCCGGTTTCCCTGATATTGATTCTGTGTCTTGCTGTGTTTCAAGGCATAAAGGCGCAGAATGACGCCCACTTCAACAATTTTCTTGAGGTGGAGAACTTCTATAACCCTGCCGCTATGAACCGCAACGCAAGAACCAACGTTGTGGGAGCGCTCTCCATGCAGATGGCAGGATACACCCATGCCCCTGTCACCATGTTCATCGGGGCCAACATGCCTGTTCCGTTGGGCGAATACAGGAATTCACTTGGCGTAAGCCTGCTCAACGAGACCCTGGGTCTTTTCACCAACCGCCGTCTCCTGCTTGACTACGCATATAAAATAGGTATGGGTAAGGGCTGGATGAACGTAGGTGTCCAGGCCGGTGTCATGTCCCAAGAGTTCAACGGCGGACGACTCAAGATGGAGACCCAGAACGACCCTGCATTCCCCACCGGCAACGAACGGGGTACCGTGGGCGACCTGGGAGCCGGCATTCTCTATGTGAGAGGCGATTGGTGGGCGGGAGCATCGGCCCAACACCTCAATTTTCCGCATGTGGAGTTCGGTAAGACAGAGGGTAAAAACATAGAAATGGACATCAAGCCCACATTATATTTGACAGGCGGATGCAATATCGGACTCAGAAATCCGTTATTATGGGTACAGCCGTGCTTCCTCGTGCAGAGTGACGTGGACTTCTGGAGGGTGGACATGTCGGTAAGAGGTTATTACCAATACGAGACTACCCTGCTCTATACGGGAGTTTCTTACAGTCCGGGCATATCGGTCTCTGCGATGATAGGAGGCAAGGTGAGAGACGTTCTCATCGGTTATGCATATGAGTTCTACACCAGCGGCGTAGGCGCCCTCAAGGGCAGTCACGACCTGACGGTAAGTTGGCAGACTGATGTGGACCTCTTTAAGAAAGGGAGAAACGTACATAAAAGTGTAAGGTATTTATAATTGATATACAATGAAACTGAAAAACATTGTTCTGAGCGGCCTCATGGCAGTTATGGCATTGACACAGTCCTGCACCAGCAGCGGCTATGCCGGTGGTAACGGCGGTGAGGTTACAGGTTCTTCACAGACGGCACTGCGCGAGCCCGTGCCGTACGGCATGGTGCTTGTCAAGAGAGGTTCTCTCAAGATAGGTGAGGAAGGAAACGACAGTCTGTGGGGTTCAAACGCTCCCACCAAAGAGATATCGGTTGAGTCATTCTGGATGGATGAGAAGGAGGTTTCCAATGCCAAGTACCGCCAGTTCGTGGAGTGGGTACGCGACTCTATCATCCGTACACGTCTGGCCGATCCCGCTTACGGCGGCGACGAGTCATTCATGATTACCGAGGACAAGTACGGCGAGCCCGTTACCCCGCATCTTAACTGGACCAAGCCTATTCCCTGGAAGAAGCCCAACGAGGACCAGCAGAGAGCCATCGAGAGTATCTACTACCGTCACCCCATTACAGGTGAGAAGATGCTTGACGTAAAGCAGCTCAACTACCGTTACGAACTGTTTGATTATACCCAGGCCGCCCTGCGCAAGAACCAGATAGATCCCAGCGACAGGTTCCGCAATACTGATCAGGAGGCTTCAAAGGAGAAGGTGATGATCTCAAAGGACACCGCTTACATTGATGACAACGGAAACATAGTCCGCAAGACCATCAACAGGGAACTGAGCAGTCTGTATGACTTTGTAAATACCTATATAGTAAATGTTTTCCCGGATACCACTTGCTGGGTGAACGATTTCCCCAATGCCAACAACGAGACCTACATGCGTCTCTACTTCAACCATCCCAACTACAATGACTACCCCGTTGTAGGTGTAAGCTGGGAGCAGGCCAATGCTTTCTGCGCATGGCGTACGGAGTTCCTGCTGGCAGGTCTGGGTGCCCAGGCCAAGTATGTCCAGCGTTACCGCCTGCCGACTGAGGCTGAGTGGGAGTTTGCCGCACGCGGACGCGAGAACAACCGCTATCCCTGGAAGTCTACAGGTTCAAAGGATGATGACGGCTGCTATTACGCCAACTTCAAGCCCGAGCGCGGTAACTACACCAAGGACGGAAGCCTGATAACCACTAAGGTAGGTTCATACAAGCCCAACTCAAACGGTCTGTATGATATGGCCGGAAATGTTGCCGAATGGACATCCACCACATACACCGAGGCGGGTATTCTCCAGATGAACGACATGAATCCGGAACTTTACTACAACGCAGCCGTCGAGGATCCCTATTACATGAAGAAAAAGGCTCTGCGCGGCGGATCATGGAAGGATCCTGAAAAATTCATCGAGTCTTCATGGCGTACATACGAGTACCAGAACGAGCAACGCTCATACATAGGTTTCCGTTGCGTACGCACACAGGTAGGCACCGCAGCTTCAACCAAGGGCCGTAAATAACTTTGAAAATCAACTGATATGGAAAATATAGAGAAAAAAGGTCTTCTGACACGTATACAGGACTATCTGGATTCACCCAAGGGCAGAATCCTTCTGAACTACCTCTACAGTTGGGGTGCAGCTGTGGTTATTCTGGGTGCACTTTTCAAACTGACCCACATCAAGGGCGCCAACCTGATGCTGTTCATCGGTATGGGTACCGAGGTTCTGGTGTTCTTCATTTCAGGTTTTGAGAAGCCTTTCATCCCCAAGCAGGATGATGAGGACGATGATTACGAGGCTCCCCGCCTGCGCGGTAACATCATAATCAACGGCTCCTCTCAGCAGCCCGTTGCCCAGCAGCCCGTTCAGGCTCCTGCCGCAGCAGCCCAGAGTGAAAGCCCGCTCAACATAGGCGGTGTGGAGAACATCACACAGGACTACATTGCACGTGTCCATGACCTTACCCTCAAGATGGAGCAGATGTGCCGTCATTCAGAGAAGATGGAGCAGAGTTCCGAGGAGATAGAGCAGCTTTCACGCAACCTCATAAGCATCAACACATTCTACCAGATGCATCTTAAGTCTGCCAGCACACAGATGGAGAACATCGAGAAGGTAAACGAGCAGACCCGCCAGATGGTGGACAAGATAGAGGAACTCAACCGCGTATATGCACGCATGGTCGAGGCAATGAAGGTGAATTCCCAGATGGGAGCCAAGTAATTTGCTATGAGCAGAAAGAAAACAAATGAAAGACCGCCATCGGCGCGTCAGAAGATGATAAACCTCATGTACATCGTCCTTCTGGCGATGCTTGCCATGAACGTATCATCGGACGTGCTGAACGGTTTCAAGATAGTGGAGGAGAGTCTGTCCAAGAGCACGACCAATGCCACAATTCAGAACGAGAAGGCTTACCGCGAGTTTGCCGCCGCTGACTCCATCAACCACGAAAAGGTGGGTGAATGGTACGGCAAGGCACTCTACGTAAAGCAGATATCGGACTCACTTTACAATTTTGCCGATGAGCTCAAGACACTCATCGCCATTGAGGCCGACGGCAAGGACGCCGATGTGGACAACATCCACAACCGCGAGGACCTGGAGGCAGCCACTCAGGTTATGCTCCACCCCTCACGAGGCAAGGGCGGCATGCTGTACGATGCCATCAACAACTATCGCGACAAGATTCTGGAGATGGTCACTGACCCCACCCAGAGGGATATCATAAGCAACAACTTCAGCACTGAGGTTCCTCTTAAGGTTGGTGCGCTGGGCAAGAACTGGCAGGAGTACAACTATGAGAACATGCCGGTGGCAGCCGCCATCACCATGCTTACCAAACTGCAGAACGATGTACGCTATGCCGAGGGTGAGGTACTGCACACACTGGTCAACAACATCGACGTAGGTGACCTCCGTGTGAACGCCATCAACGCATACGTCATACCTACCACACAGAACGTGGTTCAGGGTAACAGTTTCAAGGCACGTATCATCATGGCTGCAGTTGACTCCACGGCACGTCCCGCCATCTATATTGACGGCAAGAGGATTGAGTCCGAGGACGGCTGGTATGAGGTTCCCGCCAACAAGACCGGCGACTATACCCTTTCCGGTTACATGGAACTGAACTCAGGTAACGGTACCATACGCCGTGACTTTACACAGAACTACTCCGTGGTATCACCGCTGGCAACCGTATCGGCCACAATGATGAACGTGCTCTATGCAGGTATCGACAACCCCATAAGCATATCAGTGCCCGGCGTACCCAGCAATATGATATCGGCCCGTCTCAAGAACGGCGGCGGCAGTCTGACCCGCAGCGGCAACGCATTCGTCTGCAAGCCCACAACCCCCAACCAGGATGTTGTGATTGCGGTTACAGCAAATCAGGAGGGACGCCAGCAGAGCATGGGCGAGTATGAGTTCCATGTCCGCCAGCTGCCTGACCCGGCTCCTTTCATAGAGTATAAGGACGAGAACGGAAACACACAGCGCTACCGCGGCGGCGGTACACCTATCCTCAAGAAGAACCTTCTGTCAGCCGACGGTATCGTGGCTGCCATCGACAACGGTCTGCTTAACATAGGTTTCCGCGTCCTGAGTTTTGAGACCACATTCTTTGACAACAACGGTAATGCCGTTCCCGAGCTCTCTGACGGACCTCACTTCTCGGATCGCCAGAAAAAGACTTTCCAGCAACTGGGACGCGGCCGCCGCTTCTATATCCAGCGCGTCAAGGCTATCGGTCCTGACGGCATTGAGCGTCAGCTCACCACCTCACTTGAGGTCATTCTTAACTGATAAAAGGAGAAAACGATATGAAAAAGAGTATTCTTTTGTTTCTGACACTGGCTGCCTCACTTATGGTGAACGCTCAGCCTACACGCAGACTCCAGGAGCAGCAGGCCCAGAAGGAGGCCGAGAAGAGCCCCACGGCAGTGACCATCTCAGAGCGTGCCCGCTCACAATATACAGCACAGACCGCCATGCCTACCGAGGTTCAGTGGAGACGTGACATATACCGTGAGCTTGACCTCAAGAAGGAGAAAAACGCAGCGCTCTACTATCCCGAGCAGCCTCTGGGTGACCGCGTGAATTTCTTCACACTGGTGCTGAACCTTATCCTGGACGGCAAAATCAAGGCATACGAGTACCGTCTGGACGGCAATGAACTCTTTACTCCGGACAACGAACTGGATATTGAGAACATGCTGGACAAGTTCTATATCTACTACACAAAGGATGAGAAAGGCAAGTACAAGATCGAGCCTACCGATATCCCCAGCCCCGGCAAGTACTACATCAAGGAGAGCAACTACCTGGACCAGCTTTCAAACTTCCAGACCCGCGTTACCGCCATCTGTCCGGTACTGATGCAGAGCGATTTCGGCGAAAAACCCACTGCATACCCCATGTTCTGGCTCAACTACGATGAGATAAGCCCCTATCTGGGACAGACCCAGGTTATGACCAGCAGTTACAACAACACCAGCAACATGTCGCTGGATGACTACTTTGTAATGCGCCAGTATGAGGGTGATATCTACAAGACATCCAATCTGAGGAATGTGCCCCTTTCAGAGTACTGTCTGACCGACTCGGCACTGCAGGCTGAGCGTGCACGCATCGAGAAGCAGCTCCGTGATTTCCAGAACGGACTGTGGAGCGAGGCAGACCTGCAAAACGCTCTGGAGCCCAACGCCGCCGCCACTTCGCAGAAGAAGGAAAAGGAACCCAAGGAGCCAAAAGAGCCCAAGGAGAGGAAAGAGAGGGCTCCGCGTGCCCCGCGCCAGTCATCAGGCGAGAGACTGTCGGTTCATTGATAAGCAACTAACAGATTGTAAGACATATAGCAGTCAGGTTTGTCAAATAAAAAGGGCAGACCTGATTGTTGTATTTAAAATGTGTTAACTTTGCACCCGACTTAATCCTTTAAAATATGCGAAAGATTAGATTTATCCTTTGCCTTATGTTGCCGATGTTCTTTCTGAGCGTATCGGCCCAGCCAAGGTTTAACGTGCGTGGAGGTCTCTCCCTTACAAACAATGATATCTCCCGTATAACTGCCGAGAGTGTCCAGGAAAAAGAGAATTACAGCGGTTATTTCATCGGCCCGGCCCTGACTATGGGAAACGGACTGCTGGGACTTGATGTAGCTCTGCTTTACCAGCAGACCAAGATGAAGGGGTATGATGAACTGGGACAGGAAACATCATACAAGCAGGAGTTCCTGGAGATTCCCCTCTCTCTGAGACTGAACATAGGATTCCCCAAACTCTGCGTCATAGGTCAGTTCGGACCTCAGTGGAACGTCAATCTGGGAGATGTCAGGACTTACTTCGAGGACGGTCAGGAGATTAAATCCGACAAGTTCATCACCACCGGTAACATAGGCGCCGGCGTAAGGCTTTTCGACAAGGTTGAAGCAATGCTCAACTTCAATGTTCCATGGAAGGTCATTGCCGACAACACCGATGACTTCAAGAAGATGGGTGACCAGATAGGTGATTACAAGACCATTCAGTTCATAGTAAGCTGGAGATTCTGATTATAATTGTTTTACCAAATAAGCGTTCATATGAAAAAAGCATTGATCGTATGCAGTCTTGCACTGCTTTCATTCATCCCCGCTTCAGCTCAGTTCAGCTGGGGTCTGCGCGGTGGTCTTAATCTTGTAAACAATGACATCACTAAAGTAACCAAAGAGTCTGCATCAAGCAAGGACAGCTATACAGGTTTCTTCTTTGGTCCGATGGCCGAGGTTCAGGTTCCTATCATCGGTATAGGCGTTGACGTTGCCGCTCTTTACTCACAGAAAGGTGTGGAGCTTCCTGACACTTCAACAATGAAGAACCAGTCAATCTCAATTCCCCTTTCACTGAAGTATTCTCTGGGACTCGGTAACTTTGCAGCAGTTTACTTTGCAGCAGGTCCTCAGTTCGACTTCAAGATCGGTGACCTGAACACCTCTTTCAAGGACGGTAACGAGGTCAAGGACTTTGCTCTTGAGAAGAGTTCATGGAGTATCAACGTAGGTGCCGGTGTGAAACTGATCAACCACATCCAGGCCGGTATCAACTACAATATTCCCGTTTCAAAGGAGGGTGCCGTAAAGGTTATCGAAAGCCCCACTCCCGGTGCCGTAGTTGACAACGATCCCGTTGACTTCAAGTCAAGCACACTCCAGTTCTCACTCACCTGGACATTCTGAAAAAGAGTCACATATTGAGGCCGGTTCCCCTAAACGGGAGCCGGTCTTTTTTTATACCTTTACCGGACCGATGAGCATGTATGCCGACATAATCCTTCCGGTACCCCTGAACGAACTGTTCACCTACAGCGTACCTATCAGCCTGGAGCACCTTGCAGTGCCCGGGGCAAGGGTTTATGTACCTTTCGGCAAGGGCCGCCGTCTTACAGGACTCATAGTAAGGACACACACCGTCAAACCCGTCCGTAATGACATAAAGGAGATATTGAGCGTACTTGACGATACATGCCCATCGGTCCTGCCGGGGCAGCTCAAACTCATGGAGTGGATGAGCCGGTACTACATCTGCCCGCCGGGTGATGTCTTCAAGGCCGCCCTGCCATCCGGACTCCGTCCCGATTCCAGTGCAAAGGAGCAGGTATTCAAACCCAGGATTACGGTATTCGTAAGACAGGGATCCAACCTGAGTCCCGAATTCGGCAAGACAGCGGTAAAACAGAAGGAGCTGTACGGGCGTTTTCTTGAACTCTCAGGAATAAAGGATGACGGTTCACAGACCAGACCCGTTTCCAAAAGGGCGCTTCTGGAGGGCTCAAAGTTTGCATCATCATTCAGGGCTCTTGAGGATAACGGCATCCTGGAGACCTATGAGGTTGAGACAGGACGTCTTCCGCAGTTCAAGGGATCTCTCATTGAACCTTCAACCCTGAGTGAGGCTCAGCAGAAAGCACTGGATGGCATACACCAATGCTTCAAAACCAAGAACGTTTGTCTTCTGCACGGCGTGACATCCAGCGGAAAGACCGAGATATACATCCATCTTATCAAGGAGCAGATAAGCAAAGGCAGGCAGGTGCTATACCTGTTACCCGAGATTGCCCTTACCACCCAAATCGAGCACCGTCTGCAACGGGTGTTCGGTGATGACATGTGCGTGTATCACTCCAGATGCCGCGACAATGTAAGGGTTGAGGTCTGGAACAGACTGACAGGTGACAACCCCTATAAGTTGATTCTGGGAGCCCGATCGGCCGTCCTGCTGCCTCTGCAGAATCCGGGACTCATCATAGTGGATGAGGAGCATGAACCCAGTTTCAAGCAGGAGGATCCATCACCCCGTTACCACGGGCGTAACACCGCCATCATGCTGGCCGCCATTTACGGAGCCAAGACACTTCTGGGCAGCGCAACGCCCGCACTGGAGAGTTACTCCAACGCCGTAACGGGCAAATACGGACTGGTTACGCTTACCGAGCGTTACAGCGGTATCCGTATGCCGGAGATCATTATTGTCGATACTGCCGAACTGAGGCGTAAAAAATACATGCAGGGACTCTTCTCGCCCCAACTGATTGACAGCATAAGAGAGGCTCTTGAGGGCGGCCGTCAGGTGATACTCTTCCACAACCGCCGCGGATATGCCGGTACGGTGGAGTGTCCCGACTGCGGTTGGGTTCAGAAATGTGACTGCTGTGACGTGAGCCTTACCTTCCATAAGAGCCTGAATACAGCCACCTGCCACTACTGCGGCCGCAGTTACCGTGTTCCCGCCGTATGCCCAGAGTGCTCCGGCAACAAGCTGCGCAGCCGCGGTTTCGGAACCGAGAAGATTGAGGAGGAGGTATCGGCCCTGTTCCCTCAGGCACGCTGCGCACGTCTGGACCTGGATTCGGCCAAGAACGGATACGAGAGCATACTGGAGGATTTCCAGGAGGGACGCACCGATATACTGATAGGTACGCAGATGGTATCCAAGGGTCTGGATTTTGACAAGGTCAGCGTAGTTGGAATCCTTCAGGCCGACTCCATGATGAGTTACCCCGATTTCCGCTCTACCGAACGCGGATACCAGCTTATGGCTCAGGTGGCCGGACGCGCCGGACGCAAGGATGTGCCCGGCAAAGTGATAATACAGACCCGCCAGCCCGATGCGCCCGTCATGAAACTGGTACGCAGGAATGACTACGGATCATTCTTCAGGAGTCAGATGGAGGAACGTGATGCATTCGGCTATCCTCCCTTTACCCGAATCGTTACCGTGACCGTGAAAGGCGCACAGCCCGATGCCGTAGACATGGCTGCTCTCATACTCCGAAACGAACTTGTTGCACTGTTGGGCCAGGACAAGGTGTTAGGGCCCGATGCCCCTCCCGTTGCAAGGGTCATGTACAGATACATACGGCGCATAATTGTAAAACTGCCGCTGGAACTTCCGGTAGAAAAAAGCCGTTCGCTGCTGTCCAAAGCCCTGGACAACACCATGTCCCAAAATGTAAGCGGAATTACTGTTTCTTTTGACCCTGACCCACAGTAGCCTCAGGATAACTGATTCGTGTGTGGTACATGGTGCGGAGCTTCTCCTTGAAGGTCTCCTTGACACGGTTTATCTCCTGCCAGCTTATGGGGCAGTCCTGGAAATATCCCTCCTGAACCTGGGTATCGATAATCTTGTCCACAAGTTCTCCTATACTCTCCTCGGTGTACTCCTTAAGGCTGCGTGAGGCGGCCTCGACGGCATCGGCCATCATGACGACCGCTGTCTCCTTGGAGTACGGGTTCGGACCGGGATAGCTGAAATCATGCGGATCGGGTTCCTGGTCGGGATGCTCCTGATTGTACTTGATATAGAAATATCGGGCCACTCCCTTACCGTGATGGGAGGCTATGAAACCCCGTATGGACTCCGGCAGTCCGAACTTGTCGGCCAGTTCCAGACCTTTCTCCACGTGACCCGTGATGATGCGGGCGCTCTCCTGCGGAGTGAGTTTGTCATGGGGATTGACACCGCTCTGGTTCTCGGTAAAGAAGGGGGCGTTGTCCATCTTGCCTATGTCATGATAGAGGGCGGCGGTACGTACCAGTTGAGGGTTGGCCTTGATACGTGTAGCGGCCTCGGATGCCAGGGTTGAGACCTGCATGGAATGCTGGAATGTGCCGGGCGCCTTCTCGGCCAGTTCACGCAACAGCTGGTTGTTTATGTTGGAGAGTTCTATCAGTGTCACGTTTGATGTGAATCCGAACAGTTTCTCAATCACGAACAGCAACGGATAGACAAGCAGTATGATGATGCAGTTGATTGCGAAATAGAGGAATATCAAAGGATCTATGTCGCGGATATTCTCAAGTTGTGTCATCTGGAAGGCGGTCCATACCAGACTGTATGATATGAATACGAGCAGACAGGTACGCAGTATCTGTGAACGCTGCGAGAGTTCCTTGAGCGAATAGATTCCCGTAAGGCCGGCCAGGAACTGAAGCAGGACATACTCGTAAGGCATCGAAACGATGAGTGATGTGGAGAGTATGAACGTCATGTATCCGGTGAACGCCGTCCTGGAGTCAAGGAATATGCGGAGCATGATGGCCAGCATGGAGCAGGGGAAGAGGAATATGCTCCAGCTTGAATACTGGCAATAGAGGCCTACGCTCACCGTGAACAGTGATATGGAACCGAACAGGAACAAGAGTACGTTACGGTTTTCGATATCGTCCATACGGTACAGACTCAGGTAGATGAACAGTACCAGGAAGCAGAGCAGGACGAATACGCCGCGTCCAGCCCACGTAAGCATTTCAAAACGTTTGGACTGGGTCTTCTCGTTGACAATGCTCAGATAAGAGTTGATGATGTTGCTTTTCTGAGCGTCAACTATCTCACCCTGATCTATGATCTTCTGACCCTCGACCACCATTCCGCGGTAATGGGATATCTCATTGAGCTGTGATGTCAGGTCTGCCTCGGAACGGGCCTCGTCATATACCAGATTGGGCTGTATGTACTGCTCAATATTGTGCTGCAGCAGAGTATAGCGGTCATATGCATACATCTCGGCATCAGTCACCATACGGTAGGCGTCACGTATGCTGCGCACGCTTGATGTCTGTACGAACGATGAGGTGTTGCCCTCATACACGCGGAACAACCGCTTGCCGGCCAGGACCTCCTCATCGGAAGTGGATATTATGCCGTCACGGTATACCTTCTCCAGACGGTAGCGCAGGGCCTTGTAGGAATCTTCCCAGACCAGCTTGCTCAGGCTGTCTTCATAGAATTTGTCAAAACGGGCCAGAGCGGCATCGGCCACACCTGCATTACGGCTGAAATAAGGGGCGAACGAAGCCTTGACACTGTCGGCCTCGGCCTGCCATACGTCATCACTCTTCTGGATGGAGAAATTGAAGGGTGCTATCAGCACGTCATAAGTCCACGGCTTACCCACGGTGAAGGTATATTTCTCCTGCCTTTCGGCGGGCATGAAGTATACGGTCAGCAGAGCCGAAACCACTGACAATATGATGAGAAGACTGCGGTTGCTCCTTAGAAAGCCTCTTTTATCATTCATTAAGATTATACTACTTGGTTGGCTTGTAAAAATAGGACTTTTTCATGATAAAATGATTAATTTTGCACCGCTAAAACGAAAGAGATGACAGACAATTCAGGCAGCCGCCGCGTCAGGGTGCGTTTTGCGCCCAGTCCTACAGGACCGCTTCACATTGGTGGCGTACGTACTGCACTTTACAATTACCTTTTCGCCCGCAAGAACGGGGGCGACCTTATTTTCAGAATAGAGGATACTGACAGCAACCGCTTTGTGCCGGGTGCTGAAGAATATATACTTGAGGCTTTCCGCTGGCTCGGAATCAAGTTCGACGAAGGTGTTTCCTTTGGCGGCAACTACGGTCCGTACCGTCAGTCGGAGCGCAGGGATATCTATAAGAAGTATGTTGACCAGCTGCTTGAGGCCGGCAAGGCATACATAGCTTTTGACACCCCCGAAGAACTCGAGGCAAAGCGCAACGAGATTCCCAATTTCCAGTATGATGCCGCCACCCGCGGTCAGATGCGCAACTCACTTACACTTCCGGCCGATGAGGTCAAGGCTCTCATTGAGGCAGGCAACCAGTATGTGGTACGTTTCCTCATCGAGCCCGATCAGGAGGTCGAGGTCGATGACATTATCCGCGGCAAGGTTACCATCAATTCTTCCGTACTGGATGACAAGGTTCTCTATAAGTCAGCAGACCAGCTCCCCACTTACCATCTGGCAAACATCGTCGATGACCACCTGATGGAGGTTACCCACGTAATCCGCGGTGAAGAGTGGCTGCCTTCAGCACCTCTGCATGTACTGCTTTACCGTGCATTCGGTTGGGAGGATACCATGCCGCAGTTCGCTCATCTGCCCCTGCTGCTCAAGCCCGAGGGTAACGGCAAACTGAGCAAGCGTGACGGTGACCGTCTGGGATTCCCCGTGTTCCCCCTGGAGTGGCATGATCCCAAGACCGGTGAGATATCATCGGGCTACCGCGAAAAGGATTATCTGCCCGAGGCCGTCATCAACTTCCTGGCTCTGCTGGGCTGGAATCCCGGCGATGACCGTGAGATCATGACAATGGATGAGATGGTTGACCTTTTCAACCTGGAGAAGTGCAGCAAGGCCGGTGCCCGTTTCAACTATCAGAAACTCGTCTGGTTCAACCACGAATATATCATGCTCAAGAGCGATCGCGAGATTGCAGAGCTTTTCAATCCTATCCTTGAAAGCCACGGAGTAAAGGCTCCCATGGAACGTGTGGAGACAGCCGTTGGTCTGGTCAAGAACCGCGTCAACTTTGTAGGCGAACTCTGGGACAACTGCTCATACCTGTTCCAGGCTCCCACTCAGTTTGATGAGAAGTCACTCAAGAAATGGTGGAAGGACGAGGCTCCCCGCACCACTGCCGAACTGTGCGATTTCCTGGAGGCACAGCCTGACTGGAACGGCGAGACACTTGAACCCAAGGTGATGGAATGGATTGCCTCAAAGGGTTACGCTACCGGAAAGGTCATGAACGCCCTGCGTGTAACTCTTGTAGGAGCAGCCATGGGTCCGCAGATTTTCTGCATCACTGACTTCCTGGGACGTGAAGAGACATTAAGACGTGCCCGCAAGGCCATTTCCGAACTTTCCTGATTTTATAGCAAGAGATGATCATCTACACAATAGGCATTTATTTATATGCGCTGTGTATAAATATAGCGGCATTATTCAATAAGAAGGCCCGTCTTCTCATCAAGGGACACAACCATATCCTTGACACTATCAGGGATCAGGTTGATAAGGATTCCAAATACCTGTGGTTCCACGCCTCCTCACTCGGAGAGTTCGAGCAGGGACGTCCCCTGATTGAGAGAATCCACAGCAAGCATCCCGAATGCCGTATCCTGCTCACCTTCTTCTCACCTTCAGGCTATGAGGTACGCAAGGATTACAAGGGGGCCGATATAGTATGCTATATCCCCTTTGACACTCCCTTCAATGTCCGCAGGTTCCTGGATACCATCAGTATCGAGAAGGCATTCTTCATCAAGTATGAGTTCTGGCCCAATTTCCTCAGGGGGCTCCACAAAAGGAACATCGAGATATTCAGCATATCATCCATATTCCGTGACAACCAGCTTTTCTTCAAGTGGTACGGACGCGGATATGCCAGGGCGCTGACATACTTCAAGCATCTCTTTGTACAGGACCGTCACTCCAAGGACCTGCTCAAGAGCATCGGCATAACCGATGTCTCAATCGTGGGTGACACACGTGCCGACCGCGTACTCGAGGTTGCAGCCGCTTCAAAGCAGTTCCCGGTGATTGAGAAGTTCGTGAACGGTGACCCCACCTTCATAGCAGGCAGTTCATGGCCGGCCGATGAGGAACTCTTCATACCCTACTTCCTGACCAAGCCGGACTGGAAACTCATCATTGCACCCCATGAGATACATGAGGAGCATCTGGCAGAGATTGAGGGACGTCTCAAGGGACGTGACTTCATACGCCTGTCAAAAGCCACACTGGATAACATCAAGGGTTACGACACCCTCATCATAGACTGCTTCGGCATGCTCTCATCCATCTACCGCTACGGCCACATCGCATATATCGGCGGCGGATTCGGAGTGGGAATACACAATGTACTGGAGGCTGCGGTATTTGACATACCCGTTCTCTTCGGCCCCAACAACCAGCGTTTCCGTGAGGCTCAGGACCTCAAACATGTCAAGGGCGGTTTTGAGATAACCGATGCCTACAGCCTGCGTATCCTGATTGACAAGTTCATCAGCGATCCCGGTTTCCTCAAGAAAGCAGGAAAGAACGCCGGTGACTACGTTCGCAGCAGCAGCGGTACATCAGATAAGATTTTAGGTGAGATTGGTTTAGACTGATAAGTTCCCAGTTGCAGTAAAGTAAAATTAAGCCCTGACAGCAAAGCATTGTCAGGGCTTAATTTTACCCGGCCGGAGGCCGGCAGAGTGGAATGGAATGAAATGGAATGGAACGGGTTTGGGGCGTCGCCGCCCCAAACTAAAAAAAGGTCGTGTACCTAATACGCAGATAAGATCCCATCCAACGACTTTTGAGGCCAAAGGCCAAAAAAGTCAAAAACAACCGAGCGCCGAAGGCGAGAGAAACCCGCCGGAAGGTTATTCCTCTTTGTACCAGCTGGCGTACATGTGATAATCTCTAGCAATGCGCTGATTCATCTCCTCAGCCTGAGCCGGATCCACATCCTTGATATACTTGGCCGGAACGCCTGCCCATAATGTATGGGGCGGAATCACCGTCTTACCGGTCACAACCGATCCGGCAGCCACAATAGCTCCCTCACCCACTACGGCATGATCCAGAACAACTGATCCCATACCTATCAGGGCGTTGTCCTTAATCTCGGCACCATGGATGGTAACATTATGGCCAACCGATACATTATCACCTATCACTGTTGTTGAACGCTGATAAAGAGTATGGATTACAGTGCCGTCCTGTATGTTGGTTCCGTTACCTATGCGGATGGAGTTGACATCGCCGCGAAGTACCGTTCCGAACCATATGCTGCACCCCTCTCCTATTACCACATCACCTATGATTGCAGCGTTGTCGGCAAGGAAACAATCCTCTCCGATTTTGGGGGTAAAGCCTCTGACTGATTTGATGATTGCCATTATCCGGATATGTTTTTTTTCAGGTGCTAAAATAGTGCAACTTTTCTGAATTTATATACCAATCAAACAAGTTATTGATTACTTTTGTGGTCCAAGACAAAAATAACGGACTTATATACTTAAAACAGCTATGAAGTTTTTGACAAATGAGAAACTGGTCATCTCTGGCGCAGCCGGTATGATCGGATCAAACATGGCTCAGACAGCCATTATGATGGGCCTTTCATCAAACATCTGCCTTTATGATGTTTATCTTCCCGGTCTGGAGGGTGTAGTTGAGGAACTCCGTCACTGCGCATTCCCCGGTGTCAACATCACTTTCACCGACAAGGTTGAGGAGGCTTTCAAGGATGCCAAGTACATGGTTTCATCAGGTGGTGCACCCCGTAAGGCCGGTATGACCCGTGAGGATCTGCTGGTTGGCAACGCCAAGATCGCCGAGCAGCTGGGTAAGGACATCAAGACTTACTGCCCTGACCTGAAGCACTGCGTAATCATCTTCAACCCGGCCGATATCACCGGTCTGGTAACTCTGGTTTACTCAGGTCTGAAACCTTCACAGATCACCACTCTTGCAGCTCTTGACTCAACACGTCTGCAGAGCGCCCTGGCTAAGCACTTCGGTGTTGCTCAGGACAAGGTTACAACCGCTCGCACATACGGCGGTCACGGTGAGCAGATGGCAGTGTTCGCATCAACCGCAAAGGTTGACGGCAAGCCTCTGACCGACATCATCGGCACACCCGCTCTTACCGATGAGCAGTGGGCACAGATGAAGCAGGATGTTATCAAGGGCGGTGCCAAGATCATTGAGCTTCGCGGACGTTCATCATTCCAGAGCCCCTCATTCGTTTCAATCGAGATGATCGGTGCTGCCATGGGCGGTGAGAAGTTCGAGTGGCCTGCAGGTTGCTACGTAAACAACTCACAGTTCCAGAACGTAATGATGGCTATGCCTTCAACCATCGACGCTACCGGCGTTCACTACACTGACGTCAAGGGTACCGCTACTGAGATGGCTGACATCGAGGCCAGCTACAAACACCTCCAGGCTATGCGTGACGAGGTTATCTCACTGGGCGTTCTCCCCGCAGTAAGCGAGTGGAAGAAATACAACCCGAATCTCTGATTCAGGTAACAGTATCAGCAAAGGGCGTGCGGTTTTTTCCGTACGCCCTTTTTTTCTGCAAAAAAAACGTTAGTTTTGTAGTGATATAAAGGGTATTACAATATGAGGAGATTCATTGCTTTATCACTTGCATTACTATATACCTCTCTGACATGGGCAGTAAGCGGTCTTTCCATCTCCCAAAGCACCATAGGAAACGGACTTGAAAGCCAGACTCTCAACGTACTGGCAAAAGACAGGCTGGGTCGCCTGTGGGTAGGCTCTGATGTGGGTCTTTCCGTAATATCCAACGGTACCGTCACCAATATCAGGGAGATTGTATCTGAAGGAGGACTTGTAATGCTGGGCAATGTGAACGCCATAGCCTGCACTGACAATGTACTGCTGGCATGTGAAGACCGCATCCTCTGCTATGACCACAAGAACAAGTTCGCGGTAACGCTCAAATACAACGACATCATACTCAAGACCAAGGATTTCCTGCTTGAAGGAGATGTAGCCACCTTCTATGATTCCAACATGCATGCTCTCTTTTCATTTGACATGGAGAGTCAGGAATGCAGGATGGTCGCCTCTTTCCCCAACAAGGAAGACTATGATTTCGTGAAGATACTTCGCTCCGAATCCGATGCATCGGTCATCTATCTGGCCGATGACAAACTGGGTCTCTACCGGTTCAACCGTAACACGGAGTCTCTTGAGCACGTATCAGGAACCGACAGGCCTATCATTGCCAAGGCAACGGCCATAGACAGAAGCAATATTATCTGGCTTTCCGTACCCTCACAAGGATTGAAGGGATACTATATCAACGGCAACTATGAGAAAGTGGCCCAATACAACTCCAAGAGCGTGGGTCTTCTTTCAGATGACATCTCACTCATCACTCCCATTCCCAACGGAAACCTGCTTACAGCCCATTCGGAAGCAGGCGTCTGCATCATCGGCCGAACCAACATCATCGACAATGATGAAGTCAGTGTGGAGACAATCGGCAACCTCAAGAACGTAACATCCACCCTCGTCAACTCCGAGGACCGTGAAACACTTTACGCCACGGCAGGTTACGGACTCATCTCCATCAAAAAGTCTTTCATCGGACAGATACGTCATCTTTACGAGCACAATAACGGAATAATCAGTCTTGAAAACTACATATCGGCCTATGAGGAACCAGAGGGGACGGTGATAATGGCGACCATGAGCAACGGTCTGTGCAGGATTGATCCTGTCAATCAGCAGAGGAACGTACTGAAAGGGACTGAGAAACTCAGGATAGTCTCCATGTGCCCTATAGATGATGATATCATCCTTATGGCCGATGCCAACAAGGGACTGCTGTTCTTCAACCGCATACTGGGCAGGATTGTTGCTCCGGATTCACGTTATCCCGATATACTCACACCCTCTTATGCAGACCTTAGGAACATAAAGATGACCAGCGCCGAAAACGGCGATATATTCATATTCAATGTAAGTTCGCACCATTACGTCTACAGGAAAGGCTCTGCCAGACTTGAAGAGCTGTTCCTGTTCTCAAAGGACGATGAAGCCGTCAAACTTGTAGAGAATGTCTGCTCAACCCCATATGCAGTATATGTCACTTACAGAGGAACCATCATAGAGATAAACTACTCTTCGCTTGAAAGCAAGTGCATTTACCAGAACAAGGACAAGGTCATACACAACATAACCTCACTTGAGCCCAACTCCAAAGGAGACCTGTTCTTTACCGAACCGGCCGGACTGCACCGTTTTGATCCGCGTTCCAACTTTGACGAGATACTGGTCGAGACATGGGGTAACGGCCGATTCATGAACGTTGCCGTCGATACCAGGGACCGTATATGGTTCACCACTACCGATGAATACGTCCAGATGTATGACTTTGACAGGAAGGAACTCCTGCTCTACTCCATTGAGGACGGTGTACCGAGTTCCCGTTTCCTGAACACTTTCTCACTCTGCACCGAATCGGGCATAATCCTGTTCCCCAACTCAGTCGGAGTGGTGACCATAAACACCAACGGTTCGCTGATGATTGACACACCGCCGGTAGATGTCATATGTACCGCGGCCCACACCGAGAAAAGGGATTACACCAATGAAGAGATACAGAACTCCATCGGGAATCCTTTGAGACTGCCCATCAAGTACAAGGAACTGAACCTGGAATTCTCGGCCAACTCATTCAACCCCACCTACCCTCACTTGATTATTTATGACATATACAGGAATGACATACTGGTAAGGGCCATAAGCTCGACCGGAACATCCATAACCATCCCCAGACTGGATAACGGAATCTACAACGTAGTCATAAGGCAGGCTTACCGCAAAGGACTGAGCGAGCCCCAGACTATACTCAGGTTCAGTGTTCCCAAACATTTCCTGGGTACCATACCCGGCGTACTCACCGCACTCCTGCTCATGCTTGGATTCGGTTACTCCATAGCACGCATTTCAAGCAGCAGGGAGAAGAACCGTCTGGAGAAGGCCATCGCCGCCCAGGACATCAAGAACCGTGAGGACAAGATTGCATTCCTTTCAAACATAGCCCACGAGCTGCGTACACCGCTGTCGCTCATATACAATCCTGTCAAGGACTTCCTGCAGGAGAAATCAGTGGACGGTATCGACTATGAGCGTATGGAGCGCATATTCAACCAGGTCAACAAGATGACGGTAATGGTCAACATGATCCTGGACAGCAGCCGTGCCGATGTCAACAAGGCCGATATCCTTATTGAAGAGGTTAACCTGAATGAATGGCTCAACTTCCTGCTCGAGGATTACCGCATTGACTGTTACAGCAAGGGATTCAGCCTCAAGTTCATGATGGACAACAACATCGGCATGGTGTCCATAGACAAGAGAATCATTGAGACCGGACTCTCCAATATGGTCAACAACGCCATCAAATACAGCACCAGCGGAACAACCATCACCGTCAGCACCGAGAAGGTAGGCGATACCATCCGCGTATCGGTCAAGGACCAGGGACGCGGATTCTCATGTGACCCCGAGGACCTGTTCAAACGTTATTACAGGGAGAGCACCGACAACTCCATACCCGGCTACGGTCTGGGTCTCCCCTATGCCAGACTGCAGTTGAGCCTTATCGGAGGTATAATGTCGGCATTCAACAATGAGGACGGCGTGGGCTCAACCTTCTTCATGGAGTTCCCGTCGGCCCCCCACAAGAAAGGATCCGTTTCCAAACCCAAGGAATCCGGCAATACCGAAAACAGTACTCTGGAAGGCATGGCCCAGGATTTCGATACCAACGACATGACCGTTCTGTTTGTCTGCGCCGACAAGAAGGAATCAGAATCCTTCTGCGATCAGTATGACGGCTTGTTCAGGGACATCCATACAGCCGCAAACGGAAAAGCGGCCGTCACTCTGCTTAAGAGTACCGACATCGACATTGTGGTAAGTGATGTCGACATGCCTCAGATGGACGGATTCGAACTGTGCCGATACATAAAGAGCACACTTGACATCAGTCATATACCAGTCATTCTGCTGACAACACGCAGCGACGAGCGAAACAAGACCCTGGGTTACAAGATGGGTGCCGACGCTTTCATTCCCAAACCGTACGATGTCAAGCAGATGTTAGCCCTGATACGCAGCCAGCTTGGCGGCAGGTTCGAGATAAAGCGTCAGTACAATTTCGGATTCTTCAGCAAGATGAGTTCCGACCAGACATTCAGCGTAACTGATGAGGAGTTCATAGGTTCACTCAACTCACTGATAGAACAGTTCATATCAGATCCTTCACTCAGTGAAGAATACATTCTCAAGCAGACCGGAACCTCACGCGCAGTCATGCTCAAAAAGATGAAGGGACTGTTGGGTACTGACCTGACCAATTATCTTACAAGGATAAGGGTAAGCATTATCAAGGATAAACTGACCGGTACTGACGAAGACCTTCAGACCATAGCCAACGAGACCGGATTTACCAGTGTTGACACTATGAGCAAGGTATTCAAACGGGAAACCGGCAAAAACCTGGAGGACGTACGGCAGACTTAAGAAAGAAAGGACCGTTTGCCGGATATATTGATTTTTACTACATTAGCACAACAATCACAGAATTTCAGTCATATGAAGAAGAGGTTCCTCACATTACTGTTATCGGTCATAACCTGTCTGACAGCCAACGCGTATTACACCCAGCAGGTTGATATAACCATAGACAAAGGTCTAAGCTGCAACGCTGTCAGGTCATTTGCCAAGGATATCTACGGAAGGCTCTGGGTGGGAACCACCAACGGCGCCAATCTGATTTCGAACGGAGCCATAAGTCAGTACCAGTATTTCACTGTCGGCAATGACAATGTCGTAATCGGTGACGTTATCTCCATAGGCTGCTCCAGACATGCCGTACTGGCTACCACCAACCACATAATAGACTTTGACCCGGACAATGACTCAACCCGCCTTGTCACTTACGAGGGTAGGATACTGAGAACCGAGTACATAATGATGGTGGGCGACTCCGCTTATTTCTACAATATGCCCCTGGGTGCCGTGATGATGTATGACATGAATACCGGATCCACCCGGATGGTAGCCCAGTTCCCATCTGAACGCCAGTTTCATTTTACCAAGATGCTTCAGGTCTCCGATGACCCCACCCAGTTACTTCTGGTAGAGGATGACCGCGGTATATACCATCTTAACACTAACACAGGCGCCCTCACTCATATGGATAACCTGGGATACAACATGATAAGCAGGGCCGTATTCACCGATTCAAAGGATATCCTGTGGATACCCTATAAGGGGAAGGGAATTACCGGATACTATGTGAAATCGGGATTCGACATGATTGCCCATTATGACCTTTCCAATCCGAGACATCCCAAAGACAACATAACATGTCTGACCGAACTCTCCGACAGTACCATTCTGGTCTGCACTGCCGAGAACGGAATAACAGTCCTGAACCGCAGGACAGGCAAGACCGATGACCGCTACTTTGGCCAGTTGGAACCCCTTCATGTGTTGTGTACCGATGTCAACACTGAAGAAAACGAAATCATCCTGGGAACTCTGCATCGGGGCGTGGTAACATTGAAGCGCTCATTCTTCCATAACTTGAGCATCCGGGTTCCTAATCATGAGTTTGAGACTTACAGTATTCCCATTTCCGGTTATCAGGAACCCGACGGAACTCTATGGTTCGGATCGGCCGGTTTCGGACTGAGCAGATTTGATGAAGATACCGAGAAGCATATATCCTTTGCCTCCACCCAGGGTATGAGAGTATCTGGAATATGCCGCTTTGACAATGACAACCTTCTCATAACTGACCGTACTCAGGGATTGTTCCTTTTCAACAAAAGAACACTAAAAATAACCCCCGCCCGTTTCCTGTCCGACGCTGGCATCAACATCTCTTCATCAAGGCTGACCAACCTCAAGACCATCACGACCCCTGACGGCGACATCATGCTCTTTAACTGCAACGGACGCCATCTCATATACCGCCGCGGTACCAATCAGATTCGTGAGATCAGCCTCCAGAAAAACGGAGAGGAGAACCGGGGTGTTGTGATTGATGTAAAGGAAGGCCCCTCACACGCCACCATTGTCTGCAACGGATGTATCTATGAGATAGACTACAGGACTCTTCTGGCACGTCTGGTGTTCCAGTCGCCCGAGGATGACCAGAGCGACATTTCAAATGTCATCGAGGATTCCCGCGGCATCATCTGGGCCTGCTCTCCTGACGAGATAATAAGTTATGATCCCAGAGCCAACAAACTGTCCAGAGTAATGGACAACAAGGACTACGGAGTGTTCCTGTCCATGTCCATTGACCGTCATGACCATCTTTGGATAACCACCGACAAGTCTTTCATGATTATGATTGACACCAATGACAAGGATTTCAAGGAACCCTTCACCTATTACGGAAGAGACTGCGGAACAATGCTCAACTTCCTTCCCGGTTTCTCCATGGTATCCACGAAAGGATTCGTATACTTCCCCAACACATCGGGCCTTATCGTCATCAATCCCGACGATTATACCATCCGCTATAACAGCAATCCGTATCCAGTATCCCTGACCAAGATAGTACTTGACGGAACCATTTATGAAAGCAACGGCACCAAACAGGGCAAGGCACTGAGCATTCCCAACAAGTACTCCCTTATGAATGTACATGTAGCCGTTGACAGGTTTGATCCTACCAGACCGGTATCACTCAAATACGTATTGCTCAAGAAAGGACGTCCGTTCCCGGTTTCAGAAACCATAACCAACAGTACGGAGTTCTCCATTCCCAAATCCTCTCACGGATCATTCGTACTTACCGTAAGCCAGAGGACAATACAGGGATGGAGCGAACCGCAGAATATCCTCACATACAACGTGGCACGTCCGTTCATAATGACTGTTCCGGCATACCTGCTTATCCTGGCCATAATAATATCCATAAGCGTAACCATATCAAAGGTAGGTATAAGCCTCAAGCAGATTGATATGGACCGTGCCATGAACGCTCAGGAGAGCAAGCACAAGGATGACAAGATATCACTCATGTCCAACCTGGCCCACGAACTGCGCACCCCACTCTCCCTCATATACAATCCTGTCAAGGATATGCTTGAAGAGAAGTCTGTCAAGGGAATAGATTACGAACGTCTGGAGCGTATCTTCAACCAGGTTCAGAAGATGACCGAGATGGTCAATACCATACTTGACAAGGGCACCAGTGACATAAGCAAGAACGACGTTGTCCTGGAACAGGTTGACCTGAACGAATGGCTGGGCAAGATCATAGAGGATTTCAAGATTGACTGCTATTCCAAGGGACTTAAGACACAGTATAATCCTATGCCTGATCTGGGCAAGGTCAATCTTGATGTCAAAATGATGGAGACAGCCGTCAACAACATCATGTCAAATGCCATCAAGTACAGTGATACCGGAACCATTACGGTAACCACAGGCCATGACAGGGGAAAGATATGGATTCAGTTCCACGATGAAGGACGCGGATTCTCCTGCCGTCCCGAGGAACTGTTCAAACGCTACTACAGGGAGAATGAGAACATTCCCGGCTATGGTCTCGGTCTGTCACATGCCAAACTCCTCATTGAACTCATGGACGGTAGCATCAGGGCCGAAAAGAACACCGGACCCGGCTCTACCTTCACTATCGAGATTCCCGATAACCTGGGCGGAAAGTATCAGCCTGCTCCCGTACAACCGCAGGCTCCCGTCATAACCGAGTCAACCGATTTCGGAAACATTGAGGAACCCGCTCAGACCGAGGAGGTTGATTTCGACACCAAGAGCATGACCCTGCTCATTGTCGATGACCAGGATGACATACTGCAGTTCATCAAGGATGAATACTCTACCCTGTTCAAGACCATCTATACCGCTCACGACGGTAAAGAGGCCCTGGATCTGATACGCCAGCGTATGCCTAACGTAGTTGTCAGTGACATCATGATGCCCCGAATGAACGGTTTTGAACTCTGTAAGACCATCAAGACAGACCTGGAATTAAGTAGTATCCCTGTCATCCTGCTCACCTCACGAAGCGATCCCAAGAATCAGGATATGGGTTACAAGATGGGTGCCGACTCATTCCTGCCCAAACCGTTTGACTCCAAGCTTCTGTACAAGATAATAAGGAGCCAGCTGAAGAACCGATACGAGATCAAGCGTCAGTACGCCACATCGTTCTTCACGGCCATATCCGAGGATCAGACATTCAGTGCTGCCGATGAGCAGTTCGTACTCAAACTGAACCGCTTTATCCGTGAGAACCTGAGCAACACCATGCTGGGCGTGGATATGATAGTGGATCACATGAACGTGTCACGTACAACGCTGTTCAATAAGATGAACAACCTGGTAGGCGCATCCACCAACAAGTATATACGCCGCATAAGGATAGATGTGGCCAAGGAGATGCTCTCCAAGACCAACAAGTCTGTAGGTGCCATTGCCGAGGAGACAGGATTCTCCGAGAGCCAGTATTTCAGCACCGTCTTCAAACAGGAGACAGGCATGACCCCCTCACAGTTCAAGGATTCACTGCGCAAGCTATAACGGCTTGCACAGTGATCCCGGAGCCTGTTTTACCAGACCTTTCATCTCAAGACTGAAAAGTATCGTTGAAAGATGCGGATACGGAATGTTGAGTTCCGTCATAAGCGTGCTTATATGCACACCCTGCGCTTTCAGCCTGATCCTGCTGTATACCTTATTCTCCTCATCGGACAGGTCCGGGAAGAGTTCCTTCTGGACCGCAGAACCTTTTTTGCGGACGTTCCAGTTCAAGGCATTGACCATATCAAAGGCCGATGTTATAAGGCTTGCCCTGTTGTCCCTGATAAGCTCGTTGCATCCCACCGAGTATGGATCACCTACGCTTCCGGGAAAGGCAAAGCAGTCCCGGTTATAGCTGCCTGCAATCTCGGCAGTAATCAGCGAACCGCTCTTGGCTGCCGACTCCACCACTACCACGGCATCGGACAGTCCGGCTATGATACGGTTACGGCGTACGAAATTCTGGCCCAGCGGGGCTGTCCTTGACATGAACTCGGTTACCAGGCCGCCGTCTGAGAGCATCTGCTTGGCGACAGGTCTGTGGGCCGACGGATATATCATGTCAAGTCCGTGAGCCAGCACTCCTATGGTGGGGAATCCAAACTCAAGCGCAGCTTTGTGCGATTCGATATCTATGCCGTATGCCAGGCCGCTGACAATGGTGATGTCGGGGCACAGTTCATGCAGCTCTTTTACAAAAGTGTGGCACATACGACGGCCATAGTCAGTGGCCTTGCGAGTGCCTACAATACCTACCGTACGGGTGGCATTGTAATTGACGTTACCCAATGAAAACAGAACAAGGGGAGCATCGTGACAGTCCAGCAATCGTGCAGGATAATCAGGATCAGCGATTGTGACACATCTAATTCCGTGTTTTTCAATAAAATCCAGTTCTTCACGGATAAAAGAATCATACCCGGCACCACACAGCGCATCTATGATTTGCGTGTCGGTCCCGGGTATGATGTCTTTAAGATGTTCGCGATTCCTGAAGATCTCCTGCGCGCTGCCTAACTGTTCATATAGGTATTTGGCTCCTATACATCCCAGTCCGTCTATTCTGTTTAGAGTGAGCAGCGCCGTCAGTTCATCTTCCGGCATATGTTCACGCGAAAACTATCTTCTTATTCTTAGAGAGCGGCTAAAGCGTCCTCATACTGATCGAATACACGGTCGTTCAGAGCCTTATCCTTAAGAGAAGCGTCAAGGCTGACAGCCTTCTTGAGGTTCTGAGCAACAGCAGCAGCATCGCTGGTCTTAGCAGCAGCTACAGCAGCCAGGTAAGCGGTGTTGCCGTCAGGATTCTTAACAGAAGCAAGAACCTTCTGAGCACCTGCATAATCCTTAGTCATGATCATTGCAAGAGCCTCACCGTTGGTGTTGCTGCCCTTAAGAGCTGCAAGAGCGCGCTCGTACTGACCCTGTGCGATGTACATGTTACCAAGAGCCTCGTTGTTCTCCTGGCTCTGACCACCCTTAGCGAAGTAGGTCTGAGCATCAGCAGGCTTGTTCTGTGCAAGGCAGAGCAGACCCATGTTGGTGTTAACCTCAGGAGCATCAGCGTTGATAGCGAGAGCCTTCTTGTAGTTAGCCTCAGCAGTTGCCAGGTCACCATCCTTGAATGCGATCTCACCGAGGTTGTTGAATGCGCGGTAGTCGTTAGGATAGTTCTTTGAAGCGGTTGTGTAGATATCCTTCTTGGCAGCCTTGTCCTCAGTCAGGGTAGCAGCGTAAAGCAGCTCCTCAACACTCAGAACAGAAGCGTCAGTTGCATAAGCCTCCTGGATCTCCTCGTCTGAACGGCCGATGATCTGATAGTTCAGAGTCAGGCGTGCACGACGCAGCTGCGGGAGAATGTCAGCAGCAAGATCCTTGTAAACAGCTGAGAGGTTCTTGATCTCGGCCTCACGCTTCTCAGGATCATCATACATAGAAAGAACGCGGATGATCAGGTCCTTGTCCTGCAGATTTGACTGCTCAACCAATGACTTGAAACCGTCCCAGTCCTGAGCGGTGTACTTTGACTCGATAGCAGCGCTGGCCTTAGCCTTCTTAACCTCATTCTTAGCGTAGTTGGCAGCGTTCTTCTCACGCTGTGCAGCCAGCTTGTCGTTCAGTTTGAAACCACCATCAGGTGATGCATATGCTGAAATCTCAAGGTTGTCGATAGCATAGTTCTTGGTGTCGGCAGCATAGTTCTTCAAAGACTCCTTCAAAGCCTTGACAGCGTCGCTGTTGGTCTCTGATGAACGAACGTTAGCCTGCTGGATTACGAACATGATGTTGGCATCCTGAGCCTGCTTGATGATGCGCTGGAAAGCATCCTTTGAACCAGCGGTATTGGCACCCTTTGCAGTCTCTGAGTAGAGCTCAGCTGTTGCAAGCACACCGTCAGCGATATGAACGGGCTCAACTTCGACGGGTTTGCCCTTCTTGGTAGCCTCGAAAGTAACCCAAAGCTCTGACTTTGCCATCTCGGGCTGATACTTGAAATTGCCGTTGTAGGTGAATGTACCACCTTCCTTCCACTCGATAACCTGATTGTTACCGGTGATCTTCTCGCCCTGGAGAGTTACAGGCTCACCCTTAACTGAACCACCTTCCCAACGGAGCTCGGGAGTAGCTACGCAAACAACCTTCTTGATGAAAGTCTTCTCGGGGAATGTACCGGTTACAGTGTAGTTAACCTCGCCGCCCTGAACTTCAAGGGGATTAGGATTTACTACGAAATACTCTTCTTTTACCTGGAAGTTCTTGCAGCTTGCAAGCACCAGAACACCTGCGCAAAAGAGCGCAAAACGACTAGATTTTGACATAGTGTTTGTTATTAATTGTTGGTTAAACGTATTTGCCTATAGTGCATACGAGCACAAAACTACAAAAAGAATGATACATACAAAGTTCTGAGCCCAATATTTTTAATAAAAAGAGGTGTTTTTGTCAAAAAATGTGAAATTATGACCTGTTTCGGGGGTGATGTGACACAATTTCCTCTCTTAAACGGCTTCTGTCAATATGTGTATATATCTCGGTGGTGGATATTTTCTCATGTCCCAGCATGCACTGGATGGCCCTCAGATTGGCTCCGCCTTCAAGCAGATGGGTGGCAAAGGAGTGACGGAAAGTATGCGGACTTACCGTTTTGTTAATTCCCGCCATGGCGGTAAGATTCTTTACAATATCGAACACCATGACTCTGGACAGAGGGCGGCCGCGCCTGATGCTCAGGAAGAGATAAGGTTCCGCTCCCGGTTTGATATCGATATGGCATCGGTCCGTCAGGTAGAGGTTTATCTCATGGATGGCCCTGTCGGATATGGGAACCAGACGCTGCTTGCTGCCTTTACCGGTAACCCGTATGAAACCTTCATTCAGGAACAGGTCCTCCATCTTGAGTGAACAGAGTTCAGATACACGCAGTCCGCAGCTGTACATGGTCTCTATCATGGCCTTGTTGCGCTGGCCCTCAGGCGTGGAGAGGTTTATCTGTCTGATTATGCTGTCTATCTCATCCACCGAGAGTACGTCGGGCAGATGACGGCCTATCTTGGGTGCCTCAAGCAGTTCGCTGGGATCATCCTGGCGGTAACCGTCCAGACTCAGGAACTTGAACAGGGATTTTATTCCGGATATGATACGCGCCTGGGATCTGGGTGCGATACCCAGGTCGCCCATGGCTGCCGCGAAACCGTGCAGATCATCCAAAGAGACAGTCTCAATCTCAAGGCCGCAGTCTTCCAGGTAGGCCAGCAGTTTGGCCGCATCGTCCAAGTAAGCCTCGAGCGTATTGGGCGACAGAGACTTTTCAAGCAACAGATACTGACGGTATCGGTCCAGCATTGGTTTCATATTGTCAGAAAAACCGATTAACTTTGCACAAAGATAACAAATTATGGCTACATCGGGACAAGGTATAGGATATACGGGTGAGGACCTCCTTGAAGAGTATATCTCTGCTCACATCGAGCCGGAGAATGCTCTCCTGAGAGACATCTACCGTGAGACCAACCTCCGTCTGCTCAACCCGCGCATGGCATCGGGCCATATCCAGGGACGTCTGCTCAGGATGCTGGTTTCCATGATCCGCCCTCAGCATGTTCTTGAGGTGGGCACTTTTACCGGTTATGCCACACTTTGTATGGCCGAGGGACTCCCTGAAAACGGAGTGATTGATACGGTCGAAATTGACGATGAATTGGAGGATTTTATCCTTAAGGGCTTTGACAGGTCACCCTACAGGGACCGCATCCGCCTGCATATAGGCGACGCCCTCAAGGTGGTTCCCGAACTGGGTCTTGAATTTGACATGATATTCCTGGACGGTGAAAAACGGGAGTACCCCGAATACTACGAGTCACTGTTGCAGTATCTCAGACCCGGCGGTTACATGATAGCTGACAACACCCTCTGGGACGGTCATGTGGTGGACAAAGAGTATGACTCCGACCCACAGACCATAGCAGTAAGGAAGTTCAACGATACGGTCAGGGCCGATGAGCGGGTTGAGGTGGCGATGATTCCCATCCGTGACGGCCTTACGATTATCAGGAAAAAATAAGACGAGATATGGACAGTACAAGACAACAGAAGATTTCAAGGCTCATCCAGAAGGAACTCAGTGAGTTGTTCCTCTATCAGACAAAGCTCACCAAAGGACTGATGATAACGGTCAGTGAGGTTAAGGTGAGCAGTGACCTGAGCATTGCCAGCGCGTATCTGAGCATATTCCCCTCCGAGAAAGGTGAGGAGACGGTAAAGAACATAAACGCAAACGTAAAGGAAATCCGTTATGATCTGGGCCAGAGGGTAAGACACCAGCTCCGTATCATTCCGGAACTGCGTTTCTTCCTGGACAAGACCATAGACTACATGGCCCACATAGACGAACTGCTCAAGAAGTGAATTTCCCGTTCTACATAGCACGCCGTTACCTCTTTGCAAAGAAGAGCCATAACGTGATCAACCTGATATCGGCCATATCAGTGGCAGGTATCATGCTGGCATCATTCGCTCTCATCTGCACCCTTTCGGTATTCAACGGTTTCCATCAGCTGGTGGAATCGCTGTTCAGGGACTTTGACCCTGAGATCAAGGTGGTATCGGCCGACAGGAAATTCTTCAGCATCGGTGATGAACTGATTCAGAAAGCAAAAGATCTTGATTTCATCGATGTTTACACCTTCACCCTTGAGGAGCAGGCTCTGATAAGTTACAAGAGCAAACAGCAGATAACCATGATAAAAGGCGTGGATGAGAGTTTCCATGACCTGGTAGGTATTGAGAACCTGCTCAAGGGAAACGGGATATTCATGCTTGAGGATGCCGTGTGCCACTACGGTATCATGGGAGTGGGTCTTATGAACAGGATGGAGAGCGGAATAAAACCTTCATCTCCGCTTAAACTCTACGTCCCCAAGAAAGAGGGACATATCAATATGTCAAATCCTGTTACATCATTCAACTACGCAAACATCTACTCTCCGGGAGTGATATTCAGCGTTGAACAGGAGAAATATGATGACAATTACGTTCTGATATCGCTTGATCTGGCCCAGGAGCTCACCGACCGCCAGGGTGAGGCATCGGCTCTGGAGATAAAGACAAAGGAGGGCACATCCATACGTAAGGCCATACGCCAGCTTCAGACCCTGCTGGGACCCGGGTTCGAGGTTCAGGACCGTCTCCACCAGCAGAAAGACGTATTCAAGGTATTCAAGATGGAGAAATTCATCTCATACCTGTTCCTGACATTCATACTGCTTATAGCATGTTTCAACATCATAGGTTCACTTATAATGCTCATGGTTGAGAAACAGAAGGATGCCGGACTGCTGGAGAGCATGGGTGCCGAGCAGAAAACCGTCGAGAGAATATTCATCATCAACGGAGTGCTTATCTCACTGATCGGTGCCGTGAGCGGTCTGGTTCTGGGAATAATTGCGGTACTCCTACAGCAGAAATACGGATTCATATCATTGGGTACGGCCGGTAATTTCATTGTCGACGCCTACCCCGTCAGTATAAAGATTGAGGACATAATACTGGTGCTGGTCACCGTCCTGGTGGTCAGTTTCCTCTCGGTACGTCCCATCGGGCCGATAGCCCGACGTTTCATACGCAAATCAGAGAGTGATTGAATCGGCGTCCACCGCCTGATTCAGGAAGATGGATGCGTTGGGAAGGAACGTATCCAGAGACTCTGTGGTGTAATAGCTGCAGTTGCCTCCCTTGGTACAACGGGCATCCATCTCGGGATGTCTCTGCATGTAGAGTTTCAACGATGAAGCCACATATTCACCCTGTGATATGATCTTTATCCCTTCAGGGACATACTTGCGGATCTTGTCCAGAAGCAGCGGATAGTGGGTGCAACCCAGGATGATGGTATCTATCTCCCTGTCCTTGGCAAGAAGGTTGTCGATATGCTGCTTTACAAAGAAGTCGGCACCGTCAGACTGGGACTCACCGGACTCAACCAGCGGTACCCAGATGGGGCATGACTCACCTGTAACTACAATGTCAGGGAAGAGTTTGTTTATTTCGAGCGGATATGACAATGACTTGACCGTACCGGGAGTGGCAAGCAGGCCCACATGACGTGACTGGGTCAATTCTCCGATGGATTCAACGGTAGGACGTATGATTCCCAGCACCCTGCGGGTGGCGTCAAGACGGGGCAAGTCTATCTGCTGGATGGTTCTGAGAGCCTTGGCCGATGCCGTATTGCATGCCAGTATCACAAGATGACATCCCATCTCAAAGAGCTTGGTCACGCACTGCAGGGTGAACTCATATACCACCTGGAATGAACGTGTACCGTACGGGGTACGTGCGTTGTCGCCAAGGTACATGAAATCATACTCGGGCATAGCGCTCTGGATATGCTTAAGAATTGTCAAACCACCGTAACCGGAGTCAAAAATACCGATGGGACCGGGCTTTTCGGACAGGATGATCTTACTCATTGTTCTATATTGTTATCTTTGTTATCGGCTTTAAGGACAGGTTGTCCTCCCTCAACAACCCTCTCTGCTTTCTTCTCTATACCCAGCTGTTCGTACACCATGTGGGATATGTCCACGCCTTTTTCCTGGTTAATGTAGAGATAGGTTCCCTTACCGGTATCCACCACGTAATCCAGGTTCTGTTGGGTACAGACTTCCGATACTGCTTCAAGCAGTCTCTTCTTGAGCGGCAGGAGCATCTCTTCACGTTTGGACTCAAGTTCCATCTGGACGTTATCCCGGAACTGGGCGTTGTTGTCCATCAGAAGCTGCAGCTCTTTCTGTCGCTTTGCCACGATTGAAGCCGAAAGATGGTCCTGCTCAAGCATGAACTCAATATACTGACGTTCAAACTCCCTCTTTGAACGTTCCAACTCATCCTGGTATTCCGACTGGATGTTACGCAGGTTGGCTTCGGCTGCAATATAATCCGGCATACGTCTCAGTGTCCCGTTGAAATCGATATAACCGAATCTGCCTTCCTGTGCCTGGAGCATGAGGGAGGCATTTGCAAGAATAAGGGCTAGCAGGATTCTGACTTTCATTGTTATAGGGTTTGTCTTTAGCCATTAAGGGGAATCGGACATAAAGCCGGTTCCCCTTAACAGTATGGTGTATGGTTTTTTACTTGATACCCAGTTTGCCTTTTACGGCCTCGGTAACATCGGTGGTCAGAGTTGAGCTTACATAAGGAACACCGCCGCCGGCAATATCAAAGATGCAGACATAAGCACCCTCCTCACCTACAGTCTGGATAGCCTTCTGGAGTTTTGAGTTGATATTGTTCTGCAACTCAAACTGCTTCTGCTCCAGATTCATCTGGCAGTCCTGAAGGTACTGGGAGATCTTCTGCTGGCTTTCACCGAGTTCCTGCTCCCTGCGGGTACGGATGCTCTCGGGAAGAGTCTCACGGTTGGTTACATAATCATCCTCTTTCTTCTGATACTCGGTCTGCATGTAGTTCAGCTCGTCACGGTACTGCTTCTGAAGATCCTCAAGTTCAGTCTGAGCAGCCTTGTACTCAGTCATGAGAGGTATGATATCGGCAGAATTGATATGACCGAATTTCTGTGCGAATGCGCCAAAAGGCAGAAGTGCCATGATGGCGATGAAAATAGTCTTCTTCATATTGTGTCTTGTTTTTGTTTCTGATTAATGAATACGAAGGGCAAAGATATGCAATTAGTTTGAATAACCCAGTTTCTTGAGCACCTCATTACTGATGTCAATCTTGGGTGATGCATATATCATACTGCTGGCCGATGAACGGTCTATCACAGCCTGATAACCTTCTGCCTCACTTATCTGTTTGATGGCTTCATAAATCTCATCCTGAATGGGAGCCATAAGACTCTCCTGTTTCTTGAAGAGCTCACCGTCCGGGCCGAAATACTGGCGTTTCAGTTCACTGGCCTGTTTCTCCTTGGCTACAATCTCATCCTCTTTCTTTGCTTTCTGCTCCTCGGAGAGAAAGAGAGCCTCATTCTGGTAGTTCTTGTAGAGGGTCTGAGCCTCCAGATTCAGAGCCTCAACCTCTGCCTGCCAGCGTTTTGAGAACTGATTGAGCTGCTCATTGGCGCGCTCGTATGCGGGAATCCTGTTAAGGATATACTCCATATCTACCAATGCAAACTTCTGTGCACCTGCACTGATGCAAACAAACAGCAACATTGCTGCGATTGAAAATGTCTTCTTCATAAGCCTTATATTTTTCAATGTTGTTCTACCTATATTATACCGGTTTGCCCTGACAGGTTAAAATTCCTGACCCAGGACGAAGTGAACCTGACTGCCTCCGTACTGCTTTGAACCGTTGATGGGATCGAAGCCGTAAGCCCAGTCAATACCCATCATACCGACCATGGGAAGGAATATACGCACGCCTGCACCGGCTGAACGTTTCAGGTCAAACGGATTGAACTTGCTTATCTTGTTCCATGCATTACCGCCCTCGACGAATCCCAGGGCATAGATGATGGTAGAGTTCTCTATGAGCAGCGGATAACGGAGCTCGGCTGCCATACGTGTATAGGCGTAACCGTCAGAGTAAGGAGTAAGAGATCCGTTGTCATAACCGCGCAGACCGATAATATCAGTTGCGTAGGTGTATGATCCGCTCATACCGTCACCACCAACCAGGAAGGTCTCGAACGGAGACTTCTTATACTGGTTGTAATGACCCAGCAGACCCAGGTCGAAACGGGTCATAAGCACAAGTCTTCTCTTCATGCCCTGGGTGAGTGCGGTATAGGTACGGCTGCGGAATTTCCACTTGTTGTACTCAATCCACTTGTGTTTCTGGCGCAGTTCATCCTGATATGTGGCCGATGTCCTGTCGGCTGCCAGATGCTCGTAGTCAACTCCGTCCCACAGTGAATACGGGGGAGTGAAGTAGGCCGAGAAGGAGAACTCCGAACCGGAACTCGGGAAGTACGGATGGTTGATGGTACTGCGCCCGAATGTGAAGCCCAGGTTGATATTGTTACATGTTCCGTTGTTGATCAGGAAGTAATCCCACTGTTTCAACTTATAACGGGTGTATGAGAGTTCAGTGAAGAACGTGAAGTTGTAATCCGGCCAGTTGAGACGCTTACCCCAGCCCACGCTCGCTCCGAACATGGTTATATACTTGTCAGGGTCATAATATGACTCGTAGTTGTTATAGTAACCGTAATTGCCGTAGTTACCGTAGTAGTTGCCGTAGCCGTACATGTAGTTGTACATGTTCTGGTAGTAGGCCGAATTGTAGTAGTTGCTGCTGATATCGGTCTGCTTTGAGTAGAACAGGCTTATGGAGAGTGAGTTGGGTCGTTTTCCGCCGAGCCAGGGCTCAAGGAACGATATACTGTATGAGTGATAGAACTTACCGTTGGTCTGACCGCTTATGGAGAGAGTCTGTCCGTCACCCTGCGGCAGGAACAGACGGTAGTTGTCACTCTTGTGGAACAGGTTGTACATGGAGAAGTTGGTGAACTTGAGTGCCACTCTTCCTATCAGTCCGGTCTGACCCCAACCCATGGAGAGCTCAACCTGGTCATTTCCCTTACTCTCAAGCTGCCAGTCAATATCAACCGTTCCGTTTGAGGGATCGGGCTGTATGTCAGGATTGATGGCAGTCTGTTCAAAGTGTCCCATATTGGCAATGGAACGGTATGAATTCTCCAATGCCTCATATGAGAATATGTCACCCGGACGTGTGTAGAGTTCCCTACGGACCACATTCTCATAAACACGGTCGTTTCCGTGAATGAGCACACGGTTGATTGATGCCTGCGGACCCTCGGCCAGACGTATCTCAAGGTCTATAGAGTCTCCTATGATGTAGGCTTCCACAACATCAAGCTGCAGCATAACATAACCGTTGTTATAGTACATCTTGCCTATGGCGTCCTCATCCTGACGTGTACGATCATCAATTTTCTTCTGGTTGTAGATATCACCTCTCTTCATGCCGAGCATGGCCGACAGCTGTTCGCTGTTGTATACCGTATTGCCTACCCAGCTGATGTTACGTATGAAGTACTGTCCGCCCTCTTCAATCCTGAGATATACGTCAACGGTGTTATCGTCACGGTTTGAAACTATACTGTCTGATAATATGACTGCGTCACGGTAACCCATTTCACCGTATTTCTCAAGAAGTTTGTCCTTATCGCCCTCATACTCCTCATTCACGAACTTCTTGGTACGGAAGAACTCACTGAGCTTGCCCTTCTCATTGGTCTTCTTCAGGATTCTCTTGATCTTCTTGTCGGTAAGAGCCTCATTTCCCTCAAGGTGTATGGTGCGGACCTTGATCTTGTCCTTCTTGTCCACATAGACATCCACGTATGCAAGACCGTCCTCATCGGGTTCCGAACGCTGCTGGACGCGGACATCGGCATCCTTGAATCCCTTCTCGTCAAAATATTTGCGTATAAGTTTTTCGGAGCGGTTCAGTCCGTTCTGGGTTATCTGACTGCCGGGGAACATTCCTATCTTGTCCTCCAGTTCCGATGCCTCTCCCTTGCGGACGCCATGGAACACAACCTCCTTGATCTTGGGGTTCTGCTCAATGAACATCTCAAGCCAGATCCTGTCACCTGCTATCTTGAGAGCCTTGATCCGGACATTGGCAAACAGACCGGTAGCCCAAAGACGTTTCATAGCCTGGGTTATGTCCTGACCGGGAACAAAGATACGCTGACCTACAGCCAGACCCGACAGTCTGAGCAGTGTCTTATGGTTGTTCTCCGGAATACCGGTTATGGTGATATCGGCTATCTCATACCTTTTGGCGGTACCGGAATAGAGAATTACAGGATTGTCCTGTCCTTCTGCCTGATCGGTCTGGGCCGATACGGGAAGTCCGGCCAGCATGAGCAGCGACAGCGCAATTATGTGTTTCAATCTAAACTTCATCATCATTAAGGCTTATTTCAGTTTCTGCTCTGCCACCTGCGCACCGGTCTTGCCGAAACGGCGTTCACGCTGCTGATATACATAGATGGCCTTGCAAAGCTCCTCCATATTGAAATCGGGCCAGAAAGTATCACAGAAATAGAGTTCCGTGTATGCTGACTGCCACAACAGGTAATTACTCAATCTTATCTCCCCGCCGGTACGTATGAGCAGGTCCGGATCTGGCATGAAACTGGTTGTCATGCTGGCCGATACCATGTTCTCATCAATATCCGAAGGATTCAACTCTCCTTTTGAGGCTCTCTCGGCCAGCATCCTGGCTGCGCGGGTAATCTCCCAGCGTGAAGAGTAGCTCAGAGCCAATACCATGCAGGAACGGTCAAAATCCTTAGTGTGCTCCATGCACTCGTTTAGCTTGACCTGTATCGGTTCGGGAAGTCTCTCAATGTCACCGATCACGCGGAAACGGACCTGGTTTTTGATGAATACATCCTCCTCGATGTTTTTGAACAGAAGCCCCATGAGAGCGGTCACCTCCTGTTCGGGACGGTTCCAGTTCTCGGTGGAGAAAGTGTAGAGAGTCAGATATTTTATTCCCAACTCAACGGCATTCTCCATTATCTTACGGACCACCTCGACACCACGGATATGACCCTCGGTACGCTGTTTGCCGCGCTGCTCGGCCCAACGGCCGTTGCCGTCCATGATGATGGCCACATGCTGCGGTATCCGGCTTTTGTCCAATTGCTCCTGATATGTCATGTCTCTTTATTCTTCGTCGTTACAGTGACAAGGACGTTTGAAAACATCAAATGTAACGTACAGCATGGTGAAACTGTAACTGTCCTTGTTCTTTATACCTTTTCCCTTAACCATGAAAGGATCCTTAAGTGACGTTCCGCCTGTCCGCGTTACGTCAAGACGGTCAGAAGTGGAGAATCTCATGGTCCACTCCAAACCAATGTTGACCCTTTCAGATACTTTGTATCTCAATCCCAGTCCTACCGGGAAGTTGGCTGCAAAATCGTTCTGTGCCGGTTTAGGAGCAAATGTCGTTCCTATTCCGAACAGACCGTACGGTGCCAGACGGTGGTTTCCGCCCCAGCCTTCCATTCCATAACCGCAGAATCCCCATTCCACCTGTACTCCCAGGTCGTAAAGGGTGCGGCTGAACTTGAGTTCGTCGCCGGGAAGGACACCGTATGAATTCTCTGTGCTTCCGGATATTCCGGCTGTAGCCAGATTAGCCTTCAGTGAGAATCTGGGATTGACGTTATACCTTGCAACCACTGAAAAAACACCGTTGGTGTTGTTGTACAGTCGGCTGTTGGCGTCTCCCATATAGAAACTGCCTCCTCCGCCCAGGCCCATCTCCATCAGATAGCCATCCTCCTGTGCAGCGGCAAAACCGCAGGACATGAGGATTACCAGGGAAAGAAGCGTCAGTCTCTTTTTCATATCATTACTTCTTGAGACGGGTGATGGCTCCGCGCCATACATGTCCGTCATCAGTCATTATCCAGATATAACCGTTAACATCTGCTACTGCAGTGAATCCTGATGCATAACCCTTCAGGGCTGCCGGAAGCTGCATGTACCTGTTCCATGACGAGTAATCCTCAACATAAGAATTGCACATGTACCAGGTGATACCGTTGTCATTCGACTGTCTGAAACCGTCAAGACCCTGGCCAAGGCTGAACAGCGCTCCGTCATATCTGAAAACTGTCAGGAAGGGTGCTGCCGGCAGACGCAGTGCCGTCTTGGCGGGCAGATCAACCGGAGACCATACAGTATCGGAAGAGAGTATGGTCCAAACCGAAGCGTTCACGGTATCCTGTCCCAGACCTGCGAGAACGGTTCTAGTCAAAGAGGGATTGGTTGCGAGCGGGTAACTGAAATATACAGCTGCGGAATCAGGGAAACCCTCAGGTATACTCTGAACTGCGGTCCACTCCGTCATATCAGTTGACTTGAGCAGGTTGCCGTCCTGACTGACAGCCCACACCGCACCGTTATCCTCACCTGAAACGACCAGACTCTTTATTCCTGTCTTTACGGAACTCCAGTTAAGTGCATCCGATGATCCGTAAACCGAACCGCCTGAAACAGTGTAGAACTTTCCGTTGGAGAGCGTTACCCTGTGACTCCATGCGGAACCGTCAATTCCCGTCATGGCATTGGCGCCGTTCCAGTTTCCGGCCGATATGCTGCGGAAGGATACAGACGGCTTTCCCATGGTATCTGTTCCGAAACAGAACAGCGTGTCATTCCTGATTACCGATGTCGGGGCGGACAGGACCGGGAATGCCGTAGTGTCGGGAGCGCTCCAGACCAGAGAGTCGGGAAACACCTTACGGATGTTTATCTGAACATCATACACCCTGGAGTAGGAATTGTCAGCAGACTTTACCAGGAACTGGATGCCGCGTGTGAAATCGAGTGAATCTGAGGACCTCCAGAAAATCTCCTCGACAGGATTATCCAGGTATCTGTATCCGACGGTTCCCGTTCCGTACACAGAGGTTGTCACTTTGGAAAGATCAGAGCCGTATGCCATGGAATCGGCATTGAATATGCGGTTGTTGACCTGATCGATTGTCATGGGGTACATGTATCCTGATTCACGCAGATAGACCATGGTATCACGTCCGTGGATGTTCATGTCGTGAAATCTTACGTTGTAGTAGCCTATGGTGAATGAGGTTATGGCAGCCTGCGGGGTTTTGTATGTATTGTCATCTTTCAGACAGGAAACACAGGATAACAACGCTGCCAGCATTAATATGTAACGGCCTCTCATCGTCTGTCTTAAATAATTTTTACCGCGCAAATTTAAGAACAAAATCCGTAGAGGCGTGTGTAATAATGTTGTTTTATATTAAAGATTGGGCATATAAGTCATTATTTCGTAACTTCGCGCCTCAGAAAACAGAAAACATTCAGCATAATATGGACAACATTAAAACTCAGGTAGCCCGCGAGCTGCTGCGCATTGAGGCCGTCAAGGTTCAGCCGGATGCACCCTTCACTTGGGCATCAGGATGGCATTCACCTTTCTACTGTGACAACAGGAAAGCTCTTTCTTTCCCCGAAGTAAGAACTCTGGTACGTGACTCTCTCTGCAACGTGATAACCCGCGACTTCCCTGATTTCGACGTTATAGCAGGTGTAGCTACAGGCGCTATCGCACAGGGTGCCCTGGTAGCTGACCGTATGGGCAAGCCTTTCGTCTATGTACGTTCGGCACCCAAGGATCACGGACTGGCCAATCTGATTGAAGGCTATCTGCAGCCCGGCAGCCGCGTGATGGTGGTGGAAGACCTGGTTTCAACCGGTCTGAGCAGCCTCAAGGCTGTCGACGCCATCCGCAATGCAGGATGTGAGGTTGTAGGAATGGTTGCATCCTTTACCTACGGATTCCCCGTAGCCGAGGAGGCTTTCCAGAAGGCCGGAGTCAAGCTCTCCACCCTGACAGACTACCCCGCAATGCTGGAGACGGCTGTAACATCAGGTTACATCAAGGTAGAGCATCTGCAGACTCTTAACGAATGGCGGCAGAATCCGTCAGAATGGGGCAAATAAGACGATGAAAAGGATAGAAAGCAGCGTAAAGCACATCCCTTATTCCCAGGAACAGGTCTATACCAAAGTATCGGACCTGAGCAATCTGCGCTACCTCGTGGACCGTATCCCCGAAGACCAGAGAAAGGGCATCAACCTGGAGAATCTGGAGTGTACGCCCGATAAGGTAAGCACCACCGTTTCACCCATTGGAACCGTTGAACTGGCAGTCGTTGCACGTGACCCGTTCAAATGTGTCAAGATGGAGACACTGCGCTCACCCATAGAACTCACATTCTGGATTCAGATCGTATCCACCGGAGAATCCAGCTGTAAGATAAAGCTGACAGTCGATGCCGACCTCAACATGTTCATGGCCAAGATGGTAGAGAAACCTCTTACCGAGGCCGTTGAGAAACTGGCCGATATGCTGTCAATGTTACCGTATTAAACTACCGATTATGAAACCTATCTGGGACAAGGGTAAACCCGTAAACGAACTGATTCAGAAGTACACCGTAGGACGTGACCGCGAGATGGACCTCATGTTGGCCAAGTATGACGTGCAGGGCTCGCTGGCCCACATCACCATGCTGCAATCCATCGGCCTTCTGGAAGAGGATGAACTCAAGGCTCTTTCAGCCGGACTGAAGGACCTGCTGCCCGTAATAGAACGCGGAGAGTTTGTCATTGAGGACGGAGTGGAGGATGTCCACTCACAGGTTGAACTCATGCTCACCCGCCAACTCGGCGATATGGGCAAGAAGATCCACAGCGGCCGTTCACGTAACGACCAGGTGCTGGTTGACCTGAAACTGTTTACCCGTGACCGTCTGCGCGGCATAGTAAGTGCCGTAAAGAGTCTGTTTGAAATCCTTATCAAACAGAGCGATAAGTACAAGGACGTGCTTCTGCCCGGTTACACCCATCTTCAGATAGCGATGCCTTCATCATTCGGACTCTGGTTCGGCGCTTATGCCGAGGCTCTGACTGATGATATGCTCCTGCTGCGCGCCGCCTTTGACCAGGCCAACCGAAACCCGCTGGGTTCTGCAGCCGGCTACGGATCATCGTTCCCCCTGAAGCGTCAGATGACCACTGACCTTCTGGGATTCGAGTCCATGAACTACAACGTGGTTTATGCACAGATGACCCGCGGCAAGATGGAGCGTAACGTAGCATATGCACTGGCATCGGTTGCCGCTACTATAAGCCGTCTGGCATTTGACGCCTGCATGTACAACAGTCAGAATTTCGGGTTCATAAAACTGCCCGATGACTGCACCACAGGCTCCAGCATCATGCCTCATAAGAAAAACCCCGATGTATTCGAGCTTACACGTGCCAAATGCAACCGCCTTCAGGCCATCCCGCAGGAGATAACCCTTATGACAAACAACCTGCCCAGCGGCTATTTCCGCGACATGCAGTTGGTAAAGGAAGTGTTCCTGCCCGCATTCCAGGAACTCGAGGAGGTTATCACCATGACCGCCTACATGCTGGATCACATCAAGGTTCGTGAGGATATCCTTTCCGATCCCAAGTATGACGCCATATTCAGCGTGGAGGAGGTTAACCGTCTGGCACGCGAGGGCATGCCTTTCCGTGAGGCTTACCGCAAGGTGGGTGCAGAGATTGAAAACGGTACATTCAAGGCTGACCATAACATCAGTCACACTCATGAGGGTAGCATAGGTAACCTGTGTAACGACCGTATCCAGGCCCGTATGGACAAGCTTACCTCTGATTTCCCGTTCGCCAAGATAGACGAGGCCATCGCCAAACTCACTTCAAAGTGAAAATCCCGATGAAAAGGGGAGTTGTACTGCTATCGCTGCTCCTTCTCGCAACCGCTTGCGAGAAGACCGGTTACAGCAGGTTCTCAACCAAATACAATGTCTACTTCAATTGTGATATTACCGTATATCCGTATAACGGTGTCACCACCTACGGCCGTTTCCTGACTGTAAGGAAGAGCGAGGGAATGCTGATTATCGTTGACTCCGACGGAAAGGATTTCAAGCAGCCCCTTTCAAACGATGACAACAGGCGCTTCATTCTGGGATTGTCAGGATTGATTATCGGAACGCCCACATTCAACAACGATGGCATATCAGTCTGGGCGTATGATCTGGGCTGTCCCGAATGTGACGCTCCGAATGTACGTCTGAAGATAGACCGTCTGGACCGTACGGCTTCCTGTTCCAAGTGCAAGGGGAAATGGAACCTTGATGCCGACGGCACTCCAATAAACGATGACGGAAAAGAACTACGGCCGCTGTATCGTTATCCCACTACACAGCACGGCAGTATTCTTACAATCTCAAACTAAAAAATGCCGACCTGATGGCCGGCATTTTTTATGAATTCATCGGGTGATTATTCCCAAGGAAGCTTGGTGATAGGCTGTGTGAACTCTGAGTTCTCTACATCGTTCTCGTCAAGCTTGAATACCATGAAGTTGGGGTTCTCCTTGGTGCAGGGAGCCCACTCGCCGCCGTCGGGACCGTTGGGGTCACCGTACTTGCAGAAGTTGGTCCAAGCGGTAAGCATCTTCTCTGACAGATCCCAGTCACCCTTTGTCCAAGGTCTCCAGCAGTGCTGCAGTGACTTGAATACGAACCAGAGGTCTGATGAGTGGAATGCGCCACGCAGTCTCTGACCTACCTCGGGATTCTCACCGGGAAGAGGACGTGCAAACTCATAAGCCCAAGCCTTGTTGCCCTTCTCCTCACGGTTCTTGCAGAACTCTGCGATACCTGCTGACATGTTACCCATATCATTCAGGGTATAACCGATCATGTAGGGAACATCGGCCAGTGTACCGTCAAGAGCAGCCTGATCAAAACTCTCAAGTGAAACATAACCGTCAACGATAGGCTGACCTGTTATGCTGCCCTGGTTACCGGTAGCGTTGCTGTAGATGGTAGCAACTGAATGGATAACCTCAGTATCGGCTGAACGCATCTTCTGGATGGTGTTGTAACCGGCCCAGTCCATGATAACCTTGGTGTTGAACTCAGCGCGCTGCAGAGCGTTCAGACCCTCGGGAGCCTGGGGAGCCTTGTAAGCAGCCAGCTTGGGAGCGTTGTTGTTACCGCCCATACCGCCAAAGC
>JAEEGJ010005068.1_pt1 | contig 42484 bp, 38 predicted proteins | sample 8958761 | NCBI WGS metagenome assembly JAEEGJ01 (sample SAMN16246546, study PRJNA631951) | gut metagenome | biome: gut microbiome; feature: rumen; material: RS-attached | host: Bos | place: Iran: Karaj | collected 2018-10
TGGGAGTCATGATGTGACACTTTCGTAACATATCCTGCAACTGTGCCTTCTGCACATCGGCAGCAGCCGTCTGCTTGTCGAGGGCTTGCGTGCTGGTGTTCAGCGATGATATCTGCGCATCCAGTTGTTTCTGCAGCACCTTCACCTGACTCGTGGCATCGTCGAGCATCTTCGAGGGAGCAGCCCCGTCAGCCACCAACTCACGGTAGCGCTGCTCGTCTTGCTGAGCCTTAGCCAACTGCTGGCGCGTAGCTGCTATCTGGCGTTCCATATCGGGCTTCTGACTCTGATATACCGCTTTGGTAGCATCCGTCTGCTGGATCTTCAGCCACGTCTGTGTGGTGTCAATAAGCCCTACCTGACGAGCTGCCTCAATCATGTTGCCTTCTTCCACATCGAATGTCAACAATGCCCCACTCTGTTCGGCAAACACGGTGGTCTCAGTAGCCTCGAACGTACCCGTTGCATCGTAGTCTTTCTCACTTCCTCCGCAGGCAGTCATCATCAGGGCTACACCTGCCAATACATATATCTTTTTCATATGCTTAATTATTTGTCGTGTATTTGTTGTCATATATCTCTTTCAACATCTCAATCTCGTGTACCGACTGTTGCACACAGGCAGCATTCTCCTGATTGATCTCTCGCACCAGGTCGTTCACGTCGATGATGCCGTGCGCCAGCTTCGATTCTGCCGCCTTCCTCACAGCCTGTCGCAGCGAGATAATCTCCCCGTCCTGGGCCATCAGTTTCTGGTAGCGCGCGATATTCTCGTTCTGCTGAATCTGTTCCAGGTTGTTATTGAAGAGAAACACCTCGCGGCTGTTTTCTGTCATATCGCGCTGCAACTGCAGTTTTGCTTTGTCGTTCTTGCGGGTATAGAGAGCACCGATGTTCCACGTAACGCGAGCGCCGATGATGCCGTTCAGGCTCCATTTGTGGCGCATCATGTCCTCAAACATATTCAGGCCCGGATAGCCATAGAAACCCTGTGCAAACACACCAACCTTCGGCATCAGCGCGGCGTTGAGGGCCTCTTCCTGAGCATTCAGCACACCTATCTGTGCATCCAGCGCCCTCAGTTCAGGTCTCCGGTTTTCTGCCATCAGACTTTTGCCATCAACCTCCACTTGCGGTTTCTGTATGTGGTTGATCTCAATCCCACAAAAGGTGCTCAACATCCTCTGTAGCATCTGCTTCTGCGATGCCAGTTCGGTGGCCTTCTGTACCGCATTCAGTCGCTCTGCTTTCACATTCTGCAGGTCGCTCTCGGCTGCTGTGCCACGTTTGGTCATCGACTCCAATTTACGCTCGTTGCCTGCCAGCAGCGTCTGCAGGTCGGTGTTCAACTTGATCTGTTCGTCGATCAGCAACAGCCCGAAGTACATCTCATTAACGCGCCTACGAACATTATAAATATTTACTTCGTTCTGAGCTGCCAGCACCTTACCTTGTTCGCGGGCGATACGTTTTTTACTGCCGATGGCACCACCGTCGTAAATAGTCTGCTGCACATCGATGCCCACGCGGTACTGATCCTTCGTCAGTCCCTTCATATCGATGCCCATACCGTTCATCATCGCTTTCATCTCATCGGGCCACGATGCCACATCACTCTGATACGTAGCCTGTGCCTGTGCCGACACCTGCGGCAGCCAGCTCTTATGGATATTGGCCATCGTCAACTGAGTGGTCTTCTCGATAAGTCCATACTGACGAATCAACGGATAGTTCTTTTCAGCTGCCTGCTGACAATCGTCCAGCGTCTGTCCTATCGCCAGCATCGGCAGCATCATCAAACCTAAAACAAATTTCTTCATATCCTTTTTTGTCATTGATTTCTGAGTGCAAAAGTACGACGTTTTTTTCATCAAGACATTATCCGGAGGAATGAAAAGATGTCCTTTTTGTTCGATTTATGCAAAAACAGGACATTATTTCATGGAAATTAATTATCTTTGCCAACAAAAAGAACAGATTATGAATAAACAGCCTCAACTGATGGATGTCTTTAGAATGCGCGACATCCTCACACCGCACCTCTCGCAAATCCGCGAGTATGTATATATGAATAGCGAACTGGCAATGGTTCGCGGCGACCATACGGTGTTCAGTCTGCTGATGCGCCATAGACCACCTTTCACTATCAACGACCACCGTCTGGGCATCATCATGAGTGGCGAGGCTGAAATCAACATCAACCTGCAAGACCGCCACCTCAAGAGCGGCACACTCGTTTATATCGGTCCAGGCACCATCATCCATCCCAAGCACCTGTCAGCCGACCTCCGCATCTTCGGCATGGGACTATTTTCCAACTTCCCCATGCCCTTTGCGCAGGGACAGATGCCATCGGCCTTCAACGGTCAGGTACGCGACTTCCAGTTACCCGTCAGCGAAGCGGATATCGCTACTGCTCAACATATTCTGGACACTATCTGGCAAATGGTTCATGCCACCAACGACTATCATCGTCCCACCATCACAGCCCTTGTAGCAGCCCAGATGCACCACTACGACCATCTGTTTCATCAGCAGGCCGACCAATTGGCCAGCAGCCGTTCGCGTGAGCAGACCATCTTCGATCGCTTCCTCCAACTGGTCACCCAGCATTGTGCCGAACATCACCAGATAGGCTACTATGCCGACCGCATGTGCCTCACCGAACGCTACCTGACTACCGTCATCCGCCAGACCAGTGGCACCACCGCCAAAGACTGGATAGACCGTGCCCTCATCACCCGCATCAAAATTGAACTGCGCCATACAGACAAGTCTGCAGCGCAGATAGCCGATGAGATGCACTTTGCCAATCCCTCGTTTTTCTCCAAGTATTTCCGTCGTCTCACGGGCATGACACCTGGGGAATATAAAAGAGTATAAGATAAGAATACTTCTATTATATCACTTTTTCGTTTTTTTAAGATGGATATAGCCTCTTTTTCCATTTTTATTTGTACCTTTGCATTATTGAAGTCAAGGCACAAGTACGTTCTGTCTCATATACAACTAAGGAAGAACTCCCATCTATCCAGTAAAGAGTCCCAATGAAATAAGGATACAATGAAGGAGCAAATTCTATTCATGTGCATTAGATGTCCGGTACTTGTCCGGTAGATGTTCGGTATAAAAGCGGACAAGTACCGAGCATATAGCGATGAAATAGCGGACAATAATAGAAAGAACATCGTAGCTCTATAGAGACTTTATTATTGATAGAACAGAGGTTGAGATAAGAATATACGGAGAGTAATTTGAGCTATTTATATTTGAGTAATAAGATAGGAGAAAAAGCGATGAAGAAGAGTATAGGCAATGCAGGATTGGGAATTGCGATACCCAAAAGAGTACGTATTGCAGGAATGACTTTTTACCTGCGTAACGGACAACGGAACCATGAATCATTCATCATTCCTGATGCCCGGCATTCCGGTGAGCGACGGAGTACTACCAATGATAAAGCAGGAGTTGGGCGAGGTGGATGGCAAACCAGCCCTGATAACCGACCTCAAGGAATGTGACCGGACACATCACGCCAAATTGTGGCTTTACACCGCCGTACAGAACATAGATAATAAAAATGATGGGAGATGTCGAAACCTAGGATGTCCAGGAAGGTGCCAGCAACGAGTGGTGCGAGCCTGTGGCGGATGAAGTGTATGACACGCTTAAGTAATCTGTCATTTCTTCAATGAGGCAATGTACTTAGAAGGTTGAAGACCAACGTGTTTCTTGAAGAAACGAGTGAAGTGCTGGGGGTATTCGAAGCCGAGGGTGTCGGAGGTCTGAGTGGCAGTGAGCCCGCTGACCAGCAGACTCTTGGCACGGTCGACCAAAAAGCGCTGAATGACTTGTGTTGGACTCTCTCCAGAAACACTTCGCACCACATCTCCGAAATAGCTGGGCGACAGGCAGAGTTCAGAAGCGCAATATTTCACGTTAGGCAGACCGTGCTGTCGCTGTAAGCCTTGCTCGTAATAGTCGACGAGTATACGCTGAAATCGCGATAGCAGGTCGTTCTGCTTGTGGGCTACGTCCTGAAACTGTCGCTGATAGAACAGCCGGGCATAATCGCACACCAGCAGAATATAGTCCTGCAGGATGCGGTCGGTCTGCGGCGAGGGCTGGCGGTGTTGGATAAACCGCCTGATCATCCCCATCAACTGCCATAGCAGTTGCTTCTCGCCCTCAGTAGTATGCAGCGCCTCATTCACGTTATACGAAAAAAAGTGATAGTCCTGCAGCCGCTGCTCGAATGTGGTGCCGCGCATGAACTCCGCCTCGAAGTGCAGCGTCCAGCCATGATATACCACGCGCGTTCCGTCGTCAGCTTTGCCGATGATCTGTCCTGGCGAGACGGCTACCAGCGAGCCCTTTGACGTATCATAGTCGCCCATGCCGTATTTCCCGCCCTCAGGAAAATTGTCCTGCACGAAGAAGGCGTACACATCACCCATCTTGTTCAGCGTGTGGGCTATCGGACCCAGTTCGTCGAAATGGACGACGCTTACCATCTGGTGATATGCCTCGGCTCCGACGCTCTGCGCGTAGTCGTTGGCGTGGTTGAGGTAGAGATAATCCTTTGTTATCATGCTGCAAAGTTACTACTTTTTACCCAAACTGTTGCACCAAAGGCGAAAAAAGATAAATTTGGTAAGTATTCCGTCGATTCGGATAACCGCAGGAAGCGGATTTTGTCGTAACTTTGCACCCAGTAAATCAGGATGAAAGAATATGAAACATATTTTATTACTTCTGGCAGTAATGCTTCTAACAGGTTGCTCGAAAGACAGCGAAGTGATGGCACAGACTATGACACAGAAATTGTATATCACCATCGACGGTAAGACGCTCTCCGTGGTGCTGGTCGACAACGAGGCCACGCAGACACTGGTGGCGGCCCTGCAAGAGGGTGACATCACCTATGAGGCCCATGACTACGGTGGCTTCGAGAAGGTTGGTGCACTGGGACGCTCCCTGCCCACGAGTGACACGCAGACCACAACACAGGCAGGCGACGTCATCCTCTACAGCGGCAACCAGATCGTACTCTTCTATGGATCAAACTCATGGAGTTACACACGTCTGGGACGTATGGAGTATTCGTCGCAGGCGGAATTGGAGTCTTTCCTCAAAGCCGGACAGGGGAATGTCACGGTGAAGCTCTCGCTGTCATCGGGCGCAACGGCTATCAACAACAGCCGAAGCACAAGTGCTGAAGATGGGGCTTACTATTCGCTGAATGGCCAACGGGCGGATCATCCGACGAAGGGGATGTTTATTAGAAATGGTAAAAAGGTAATTATATTATGAAGAAGGTATTATTAACCGCAGCGCTCTTGGGCGGGATGCTCACTGGCTGCACAAACAAAGAACAAACTAAAGCGGAAGAAAATATGACAACACTGAATTTGACACAAGAGTGGGACAAGGTGTTCCCATTGAGCGAGAAAGTGAGCCACAAGAAGGTGACCTTTGAGACACAATATGGCCTGACATTGGCGGCAGACCTTTATACGCCGAAAGATGCTCAAGGTAAACTGGCAGCCATTGCGGTCTCTGGTCCCTTTGGTGCTGTAAAAGAGCAGTCTAGCGGGCTCTATGCCATGAAGATGGCGGAGCGTGGTTTCGTAACATTGGCCTTCGACCCTTCCTATACAGGAGAAAGTAGCGGTGAACCGCGTCGCACAGCTTCGCCCGATATCAATACTGAGGACTTTATGGCTGCCCTCGATTTCTTGTCTAAGCAGGATAATGTGGATGCTGAGAAGATTGGCATCATCGGCATCTGCGGTTGGGGAGGCATCGCCCTAAATGCTGCCGCTGCTGACAGCCGCATCAAGGCCACCGTTGCCTCGACGATGTACGACATGACACGCATCAGCGGCAACGACTACAACGATGCTTTCGACAACGAGCAGTGGCGTCACAGGAACCGTGAGAATCTCTCGAAACAGCGTCTCATCGACCCCAACGCAATGGCCGGTGGTGTGCTCGACACCGTACCCCCACAGGCACCTCGTTTCGTGCATGATTACTTCGACTACTACAAGACCTCACGCGGCTACCACAAGCGCTCAGGCAACTCTAACGATGGCTGGCGTGTCATCGGCACTCAGGCCTATGCCAACAGCCGTTTCCTCTACTACATCAACGAAATCCGCTCTGCCGTTCTCGTGATGCATGGGGCCGACGCTCACTCACGCTATTTTGGCGAGGCTGCCTATCACTATATGGTAGAGGGCAAGGCCGAGGGCTATAAGTTCGTTGGCGAGCCCAATCCCAACCCCGAGAACAAGCAACTGCTCATTATCCCCGATGCCTCTCATTGCGACCTCTACGATGGTGGCTACGAGGAAAAAGCCGGTCAGGGTCAGCCCAAGAACATGATTCCCTGGGAAAAGCTGGCAGACTTCTTTAAGGAGAATCTGAAATAGTCGTCTGCTCCGGTATTGCATCACTTGCAAAGATGCACTTTTTCTTCGACACAACAAAAATATTCCGAAAAAATGTGTACCTTTGCACGCGACGATATCAAAATTGAGACGAACATGAGAAGAATATTGGCTTCTTGCATGATAACCTTATGTCTATGCCTGGGGTATTCGTGCAGTAATAAGGTCAAGACAACTGGTGCAGGCGAGGCAGATACGGATTCTGTGATGAGTCCTCAATATGCGACGGGCTATCAGGTCAGAGACAGCGATGGCGTGCGACTGGTGGATGTGGGAAAGGATTATCACTTTGCGCTGGTCAGCAGCGATGAGGCGACAGTCCCCGATGGCTACACGAAGATTCATGTGCCGATTAAGAATACCATCTGTATGACGGCCCTTCAGCTGTCGAACTTCACCATTCTTGATGCCCACGATGTGGTGAAGGGCATCACCGGCACGAAGAATCTCTTCAACAAGGATATCCTCGAACGTGTGAAAGACGGTCGTATCGTCAAGATCGGTATGGAGGGCAACTTCGATACAGAACTGGTGTTAGCGGCTAATCCCGACGTGATCTTCATCTCGCCCTCAAAGCGCGGTGGCTACGACGCCATCAAGGAGACGGGCATCACGCTGGTGCCGCATCTCGGCTATCAGGAGCTCAACCCGCTGGGACAGGCCGAATGGATCAAGTTTGTGGGCATGTTTATCGGTAAGGAGAAGGAGGCCAACGAAGTGTTCGCTGGCATCGAGCGCCGATATAATGAATTGAAGGAGAAGACACAGGGCGTAGACAATCGGCCTACCGTATTGAGCGGCGAGATGCACTACGGCAACTGGCACGCTGTGGGCGGCAAGAACTATCTGGCTCAGATCTTCCGCGACGCCGGTGCCGACTATGTCATCAACGACGAAGAGACCAGCGGCGAGGATCTGGAATTTGAGAAGATGTATTCGCTCGCTGCCAATGCCGACTACTGGCGCATATTGAACAGCTATCCCGATGAGTTCTCCTACGAAGCCCTGAAAGCCTCCGAGCCTCGCAACGAACTCTTCAAGGCTTATAAAGAGCGAAAGGTCATCTACTGCAACATGAAGCAAACACCCTATTACGAAATCTCGCCCGTAGCGCCCGACCTGCTGCTGAAAGACTTCGTGGCCATCTTCCATCCCGAGTTGGTGGAGCAGGATTATCAGCCCACATTCTATTATCTGCTGAAGTGATGAGACGCACGTTGCCGATGATATTGGTCCTGATAGTGGCGATAGTCGTGCTGGCTATTGTCAATCTGCTCATTGGCTCTGTCGACATTCCCTTGCAGACCATCTGTCGTATTCTGCTTGGCGACACATCCGAATCCGAGATCTGGCAGAATATCATCTGGAAATCGCGTCTGCCTCAGGCCTTGACGGCCATCGTGGCTGGTGCAGGCTTGGCAGTCAGCGGATTGCAGATGCAGACGGTATTCCGCAATCCCCTGGCAGGTCCCTCTGTGTTGGGTATATCTAACGGCTCTGCCTTAGGTGTGGCCTTCGTCGTGCTGCTCTCCGGTCGTATCGGGGGAGTGGCGCTGAGTCGGCTTGGCTACCTGGGAGATGCTGCCATGAGCGTCGCTGCCATCATCGGCGCCTTGGCCGTGATGATGCTGATCGTATGGATTGCCAGGAAAGTAAAGGGCAACGTCACCTTGTTGATCATAGGTGTGATGATCGGTTATCTGGCCAATGCCATCATCGGCGTCTTAAAGTTCCTGTCGCCCGAAGAGGATGTGAAAGCGTTTGTGGTATGGGGATTGGGCTCTTTCTCAAGGGTATCAGGCGATGAGATGATACTCTTTGTGGTCTTGATGTGCATCCTGCTGCCCTTGGCCTGCTTATTGGTGAAGCCTATGAACCTTTTGCTCTTAGGCGACCGCTACGCTGCTAATCTGGGGTTGAATATCCGTCGCAGCCGGATGCTGGTGATTGTCAGTTCGGGAGTACTGGTGGCGATTGTTACAGCCTATTGCGGGCCTATCATGTTTATCGGTCTGGCGGTTCCGCATCTTGCACGTGCCATTTTCCGCACCAGCGACCATCGTGTGCTCATGCCCGCCACAGCGCTCTGTGGGGCTGCGCTGGCACTCGTCTGCAACTTCATTGCCCGCATGCCAGGCTTCGAAGGCGCACTACCTGTGAATTCGGTTACGGCTCTCGTTGGTGCGCCTGTCATAGCAGCCGTCCTTTTCCGTCGCCACAAAGACGAGGTGGCAGAATAAGGCCATTCTGCGGATTACAAGATTCCCATGATGTCGCGCAGGTGGTCGACAACAAACGTGGGAGCCTGTGGACTTTCGCCGACATCGACGCTCCATCGGTTGAATAGCAGGGCATCGATACCGGCATTGAGGGCGCCGAGGATATCGGTCTGCAGGTTGTCGCCAATCATCAATGTCGTTTCGCGAGCTGCGCCAGCCATCTTGAAGGCATAGTCGAAATAGCGTGGCGAAGGTTTGTTCACACCGGCATCCTCGCTCAGGATTATGGTGTCGAAATAGTCGCCGAGACCGCAGGCCGAGAGTTTCTTGTATTGCACTTCGTGGAAGCCGTTGCTTGTCATGTGCATCCGATATCCCCTACCCTTCAGATAGTCCATCAGTTCGTGGGCACCGTCGACGACACCAGGCTTCGTGGCGCAGAAATCAAGAAAGCGGTCGCTCATTTCCAGACAGAGCGCTTCAGTCACCTCTAAGCCCTGCCCTTCGCTAAGCGGGCGCCGGAATCGTTCCACAATCAGATAGTCGCGCGTGATCTCGCCTTTCGAGTAGCGTCCCCAGAGGTCGATGTTGGCCCACCAATAGGCATCGTAAAACACCTGCGGGTGGGAGAAATAGCGTTCCAGATGGAACAAGTCGAACGTCTCGCCCAGCGCAATCACAGCATTGCCGTGAGTGTCGTAGAGCGTATCGTCGAAGTCGATAAACAGGTCTTTATATTTCATATATCTTTCCGTTGTCATCGATAAGCAGGATGGTCAGAGAGCCGTTGGGCAGAAGTGGATTGCAATGTTCGGCACAATGCTGGATCACGATGCTGGCAAAAGCCTCACGCTTGTCGTCGGGCAGACGGTCCCAGATTTCCCGCGCCAGCGTCATATCGCTGATGTCTATATCGCAGTCGGCTTCTATGAGCATCTGCCGGATAAAGGCTTTGTCCATCGTCGCCTTACGGCTATGCGTGTCGAGGTGGCCGGCAGCGAGTTTCACGGCCTTGCCCAGCATCACGCCGAGCGTCACTTTCCGGATGGCGAGCGCGTCGGCAATCTTCAGCGTCTCACCGATATAGTTACCATATTCCACGAATGCCTGCCCGGGCAGGTCGGGATAGCGTGCTTTCACAAATCGCTCGCTCTTGCCACCGCTATTGATCACCACGCGATCAGAACCGGAAGCCTGTGCCACCGTCATACACTTGCGGATACTGCCGACGAAAGCCTCCTCTGAGAACGGTTTGACGATGCCGGAGACGCCGATAATCGAGATGCCACCCTCGATGCCCAGACGGGGGTTGAAGGTCTTTCGGGCAATCTCTGCCCCTTGAGGCACACTGATGGTTACTCGGAGCGGGACGCCAAAGGGCTTGAGGTTACGGCAAATCATCTCTCGCGGCGCCTTGTTGATAGCAGCCTCCCCAGGCGGATAATCAAAGCCCGGCAACGTGAATCGCCCGACACCCTCGCCGCCGAGAATCAGGGGGACAGGTCCATGATCGCTTGTATCAAGCGAATCAAGCGACCTGTCCCCTTGATTCTCAACCTTCGCCCTTACCTCGATGCCGTCCGTTACGTCAGGATCATCGCCAGCCGCCTTGATACAGTAGGCATAGCCATCGCCATACCCCACCGCCACATCGATCGTTTCGCCATCAGGCAACACCACTGGCACTTCTTTCGGCGTTTCATGCTGCAATAACCTTATCGTCGCAGCCACAGCCGCCGCCGTTGCACAAGTGCCCGATGTCAGTCCGCTGTGCAAAGGATAGAACGCCGGCAATAGCTTTTCTACCGCTCGTCGCAATCCGTAGGGGCCGTTGACACAAGTCGCCTGCATCATCAACGGCGGGCGCTTGAGTGCGATGATACGCATGCCTTTGGCTCGGGCAGCAGCCACTTTCTCGCAGAAACCGCCACTAAGACCGCTTTCCTTCAGCAGAATGGCATCGGCATCCACTTCGATATCGTTGCTGTCTTCATAAAAACAGATCTGGTCGTCGGTGGCGCCTTGCTCATAAGCATACAAAAGACTGGACTCACGATTCAGAATCCGGTAGAACACCTTGACGCCGAACATCTCCAACCATTTCAGTTGGCTGATGCTCTGAACGCCCGTCGTGGCCAGCAGCGAGTGAATATCCATGGGCACCTGAAAATAGTCGTCAATCCACGTAATGTCCTGCTCACGAGGTGGATAGATGCGCTCATAACGAACGACGGGGATATGCAGCGATTCAGCCACCTGAGTAATCGTGTAGTGGAGTTGCGAGGCAAAGGGATGGGCTGCATCGACTATCAGCCGGATGCCATGCGACAAGCAAAACTTGTGCATCGCCGCTACATTCATCGCCCCGTCGACACGCAGGCCATGATGCATCGCGATGTACTGCTCACCCGTCTTGGTGCTGTAGTAATAGGCATTACCGGCCTCTTCCAACATCTCCACGGCTTGGCGCCCTTCAGTCGTTCCTCCAAATACCAGTATCATCTCATTATTTTTGTGCAAAGATAGACATTATTTCTCAAAATACAAACCAATTTCGTGCTTTTTCTGGCAAACCGCATAAAGAAGGCCGGCACCTTCCGTGATGCCAGCCCGCTTCTCCAGTTACGGTCGTCTCGTCGTTCTAATACTAGTCAAGGCCGCCCTTCTGGCACTCGCAGTCTGATTTATATAACGAAATTAGAGCCCTTCTGTTATATATTCTGTCTGGTCGTGGTCTCGAAACGAGCGCATGATAGCCTCTATGAGATCGTGCAACTGGTCTTTTCCGATACCCGAAGGACCTATCAAGTGCCTTATCTGATTGCAAAGTTCATAGTATTTGTTGTCAGAATACATCAATTCCACGTTGGCCACATGCGCAGCAAGTGCGGGAATTGTCATCGGAAGAAGCGGTTCGCGCATCTGCGGTCTTAGATACTTTTGTAAAGTTTATTTTTGGAAAAACCTAATTATCCATAAAATGTTTACGGAATTGTTCCGTTTTTTTGCGCACTTTATGTCCGGAAATGGCATCAAAAACTGATTAAGGCTGACAATTGCCAGCCTTAATCTCACTTACTTGTGCGGTTGATATAGTCCATGATCACCTCTACAGCATCGTTCTCACTCAAGTCATCCATCGAAATAACGAGCTGGTAGTTGCGTGTGTCGTAACGCGAGGTATTCTCATATTTCTTAATATACGCCTCACGCGAAGCATCCATTTTCGCAATGATGTCGCGGGCCTCTTGCTCACTAACGTCCTGACGGCGCATGATACGCTTAATGCGGTACTCCATCGAAGCCTGGATGAAGATATTCAGGTGGTTGGGCCAATCGCGGAATATCATGAAACCCGTGCGACCTGCAAATACGCACGACGACTGCGAGGCCAGTTCTGTCAGGATGCGTTTCTCAGTCTCGAACATGGTGGCACTATCGAGCTTCACCTCGGCCTCCATAGGCTGACTGGTACTATTGACCAGCGTCTGATAATAGTTGCTGATCTCATTCCACCACGATTTCTTCTGCGCTTTGATTTCCTCAATGCGATCCGGTGAGAGACCGAACTTCTGAGTCAGTCCGTCGATAACGGCCTTGTCGCAGTACTTCACACATAATTTCTCAGCCAACTTGCGGCCTACAGTACGTCCACCCGTTCCGACTTCGCGGTTGATAGTGATGACAAATTTCTCGTTCTTATTCATAACTGTGTTGTTTGTTAATACGCCACAAAGATAAGGATAATATCGGATAATTCCAAATTATTCGTTCTTTATTTCTACTATGAGGCTTGTTCGTCGTCGCCCTGACGGAAGAGATGGGTGAAATGTTTGGAATAAAGATCAGAGAGCCCCTGACGATTATCTATTGCTTCACCCACAACGAGCATCGTGGTGAGTATCAGATGGTTATCGTGAACAATCTTGGCAAGATTCTTAAGCTGACCACGATAGATTTTCTGGTCGGGCCATGTAAGATGATAGCAGGCTGCGACGGGGGTATCTTCGGGATATTCCTGAAGCAGTTCACGTTGCACATCGTCGACAATCGAAGCGGAAAGGAAGATGCACATCGTAGACTGGCTACGCGCCAAAAGATGCAGCTGCTCCTTTTCGGGCATGGGGGTTCTCCCCTCGCCTCGCGTGAGGATAATCGTCTGACAGCGCTCAGGAATCGTGAACTGGCTCTGCAACTCGGCAGCAGCAGCGAGGAACGAGGAGATACCAGGCGTGATGTGATAGTCCATGTGGTGCTGGTCGAAGAAGGCCATCTGCTCCTGTATGGCGCCAAAGATACAAGGATCGCCTGTATGGAGGCGCACGATGTATTTGCCCTCGTCATAGAATTTCTTCATCAATTCACATTGCTCTTCGAGTGCCATATCAGCAGAGGAGCGCACGACGGCACCTGGCTTATGACATTCCGTCAAGGCTTTTGGCACCAGTGAGCCCGCATAGAGAATCAGATCGGCACGCTCCAACATCTTGCGCCCTCGGACACTCACCAAATCAGGATCGCCAGGACCCGCACCGACAATCTCGATATGGCCTTCCGCCTCACGAAGATATTTGTAATCGATGGCAAGAGCAGCCGTCCAGTTCCTGCCTTTCACCTTAGGCACAATCAGTTTGCCATTGTTTGCACCAAGGATAGCTGCAGCCTCGCAGACAGAGGGCGTACCCACATGCTTCTCGACGGTCTTGCTGGGATTAGGCACCTCGACCTTGGCCAGTTCGTCGGCCGTGTAGAATACCAGTTCTTCGCCTAAATCATCGACAAGCATCGCACAGAATTCCTCATTCTGCTTCACATCGATTGTGCAATAGCGCTTGTAGCAAGGCAACACACCTATCTGACTCATGGCCTCGTCGATCTCGTCGTAGATATCCTCATAGTCAGCAGGATGATTGGCAAGCCCAAAGCCTAAGGATGCGATCATAGGTACGAAATGCAGTTCGAGCACGCCGTATGGTACACAGAGGTTGTAGGGTGTCACCAGGATGACGAGTTTAAACTTCTCGGGGTCAACCTCTTCGAGGCTTTTGACGACAGTAACATGCTCAGGGAGAGTCTTCTCCAGATAGTCAGTACCCTCGTCGCAGATTTCCATCAGCAGGGCTGTAGGCTGACGATTAACGAAGGCAAAGATGCACTGGTTCATGTCGTCGTCGCTAGCAATAGCCCAGTTGAATCGCTCAGCAAAGGTGTCGAGCGCCCATAGCCCGGCATTGTCGCTCTGTGTGGTAATCACCTCACGGGCCCCAATCATCGCAGCGATGTCGCGCGCCAGAGTGTTGGCACCGCCTATATGTCCGCTGAGCACAGAGATGGCATTCAGTCCCATACTGTCGACACACACCACAGCCGGATCTTCATACTTGTCCTTGATATAAGGTGCTATCGTCCGCACACAAATCCCCATCGCTCCGATGAACACAAATGCATCGAAATCCTTCCAGCGCTTACCAACATTCGTACGACTGATTATCTCGCCCTCATTTTTCTGGGCAAACACCTGACTCAGCAGCAAGCGGGCGATATGCTTACCCTCTTCCGCTATTTGTATTATCGCAATTTTCATTCTTCATTTAGATTGATGTGGCAAATTTACGAATAAATAATGAGAATAACGCGAAAAAACTCCAGAAAAATCCCTCATCCCGCATATTCTCTTCTGAAATACCAGTTTGCATGAACATATTTAGATATAAATTATAGAAGAATTCAAAATTTACTGACATCCGACATAGCAATTTTAATAAATTTCTAATTTTCAATAATATATATTCTACAATTATTCTAAAATACTGACATATTACTGACATAAAATAGACATAAAACCGACATCATGTTGACATAAAACAGTCATTCAATCATCATATTATGGCTTTATAATCTTCGATAAGGGGCCTCGCAGGTCTGATACTTGGCTCTTGCGTATTTTTAAGCTTATTATAGCTGTTGAATTCTCTAGAGAATTCAACAAACAGCCTTATCCAAAAGATTGCTATCCACCATCCTCCAATTCGCTTCCCTTAATGCTCGCATCACATCAGCTACTTATTGCAAAGAATAAAAATTATGTCGGTAGCATGTCAGTTTTATGTCTGTTTTATGTCGGTATAATGTCGGTAAGTCGTTATATATTGAAAGCGTAAACTATTAATATATAGCAACATACTATTAAATCAATGTCGGATGTTGGTAAAAGAACAAAATATTAATTGAGGCGCTGTAGCATACCTACTTTTATACTTTAAGTATCTCTATTGGGTTATAATCGTTGAGTTGAATGTGTAAGGGCGGTTCTTGTCGCAGGCCAAAATCCTGACAGGCTTCGTTCCAGAGACGACGACTGTCAATAGGAACCTTTGGAGAGGTGACACTGTTGAAGACGATGACGCCACCTTCTGACAAGACCGTCAGAACTTTGGCCATGATTTCCTTCAGGCGGCCTCCGTGACCACCGATGAAGACGGCATCTGGACGAGGTAATGCAGTGATGTCGCTTTCGAGGAAGTCGCCGATATGGATATCGATGCCTGGCGCACCGAAGCGACGGGCGTTTTCTTTGATGATGGACTCGCATTCAGGACGGATCTCGAAGGCGCAGATTGTCAGATGAGGAAATTGCAAGCGAGCTTCGACTGAAACGCTGCCTGTACAGAAACCAATATCCCAGAAGACATGACGATTGGGGAGATCGAGAGCCTGAAGTGTCAACAAACGAATCGGCATTTTGGTGATCATTTTCTCACGACCATCGAGGAGAACAAAGTCAGAATCAGGAATGCCGAAAGGATGGTTGATGGCTGATGGCTGATGGTTGAAAGCGTCAAGAATCACACAGTTGGGATTGGAGAAGTCGCGACGGATGGCTTCTTCGAGGGAGAGCGTGGAGATCTTTTCCAAAGATGGGTTGCCTAAATGCTCGCCAACAATCATCTGATAGGAGTCATAGCCATAGTCGAGCATACGCTGGGCGATGGCAGTGGGAGTATGTTCTTTGTCGGTTAGGATGCCTATCTTCCCTACCCGCTCAATAAGGGCTTTGTCGAACGCAGGCCAAGGACGACCTGTCAGCGAGACAATTCTCATATCGTGATAAGGCATCACGAGACGATGGGCCAGCATCTGGAGGGAGTTGAAGGTGGGATAAACCACGATATCGGCCTCAGGCATCTTGCGCTTGATGGTATTGGCAAAGCCGAAGAACAACGGGTCGCCAGAAGCGAAGACGATAATGGGCAGAGAATCATGAACAGAGAATCGTGAATAGTACTGTTCGAAGACAGCATCGAGGGGAACGGTAATATCGATCCATTCTGCATCCGAAGGGAGAAAAGGCAGCACAATCTCATGATGTCGCTTACCACCAGAGAACACCCTACCCTGCTTGATCGTCTCCATCACTTCAGGTGGAAACCAGGGATTCGGATTATCGGTGATTCCTATGACGATAAACTTCATAAATCACGGCCAGGTTTAAGTTGGGCTGCATCGTCGAAGGTCAGAATAGCATTACAAAGTGTAGCGGCGAGGTTGCTGCCTCCCTTGCGTCCCTCAATGATGATCTTCGGTATAGTCTTGAACGGCTTCACCATGTGCTTCGACTCTCTAACGTGTACAAACCCTACAGGCGCTGCAATGATGCCAGCGGGATGTGCCTTGCCCTTGCGGATCAGGTCGCAGAGTTCCATCAGGGCTGTAGGAGCGTTACCAAAGGCAAAAAGGGCATCAGGATGCGCTTCGACAGCCAGCCGGATGCCAGCCTGCGTGCGGGTAATACCCTGTTCTGATGCGATGTCAGCCACACGCGGATCGCTCAAGAAACACTTTGCCTCGATACCGAGACGCTGGAGAGCCCCTTTACGGATACCGCTTACTACCATCGTCACATCGGTCACGATGGTTTTCAGGGTACCGTTCTTTACCTTGTCATATAGAAGCTCCACAGCCCCCTCGTCAGTATAAAGAATGCGCTCCATATCAAAATCGGCAGTGGTGTGGATAGCATGCAGTATAGCCCACTTGTGTCCTAACGGGATATCTTTATTCCGCAGTTCACTCTCAATCGTACGGAAAGACGCCATCATTATCTGCTGACCAGGCTTTACGTCGGTCTCTCTCTCTTCACGATAATAGCCTCGCGGTGTAATGAACTTGCCATCCGCAACATACGACTGCGAATTGCCAATAATGATAATGGTGAACATATCGATGTCTTCAGGATCGAGGGCACTGAGGGTCGTCACCTTCACCTCCTGTTCTGCGCGCCCTGCCTGACGGACATATCCCACTGGTGTATCTGCTGAACGAACCTTCAAGAAAAGTTCTTGCAAACGGTACAGTTGCCAGTATCGTCCATGCGATTTCGGATTATAGACAGCAGTCACGAAGTCGCCTGTCGCAGCAGCTTTGATGCGTCGCTCGATGAGTTCCCAAGGTGTCATCAGGTCGCTGAGCGAAATGATACACAGATCGTGGCCGACAGGTGCCCCTAACAACGAGGCTGCCTTCTGAAAAGCAGAGATACCGGGCAAGGTCTCAATCTCAATGTCAGATTGACGTTCGCGCTTCATCTCATAAATGAGTGGTGCCATGCCATAGATTCCGGCATCGCCTGATGAAATCACAACGACGGTCTTATCCTGCTCAGCTATCTGAAAGGCCTGTTCAGCCCGTTCGCGCTCTTTCTTCATGCCCGTATCGATGCACTCACATCCAGGCTTCAGGTATTGCTCAACAAACTGGAAGTAATACTTATAACCTACCACGACATCAGCCTCTCTGACGGCTTCCATAACAGCAGGTGTGATATCCTCACGACTGCCAGGTCCTATTCCTGCTACAATTATTTTCTTCATATCTGCTGCAAAGATACGAAAAAATGATTAACTTTGCAGCAAAATTCAGAATAAATACAAAGATGGGGAAGAAAATCATCTTGGTCACAGGTGGGCAGCGCTCTGGTAAGAGCCGTCAGGCAGAGCAGTTGGCGCTGAACTTGGCAGACAATCCCGTATATGTAGCGACGGCACATATCTGGGATGACGAGTTCCGTGAACGGGTGCAAAAGCATCAGCAACGACGAGGTCCACAGTGGACGAATATTGAAGAAGAGAAATACCTGAGCAAGCACGACCTCTCCGGACGTGTCGTGGTAATTGACTGTGTGACACTCTGGCTCACAAACTTCTTCTTTGAGACATCAGATGTCGATCTGACTCTGGAAACCGTCAAGGCGGAATTCGACCGTTTCACTGCCCATGATGCCACCTATATCTTTGTGACGAATGAGATCGGCAGTGGGGGTGTGAGTGACAACGCCATCCAAAGGAAATTCACCGATCTTGAAGGTTGGATGAACCAGTATATTGCCGCAAAGGCTGATGAAGTGATACTCATGGTGAGTGGAATAGCAGTAAAGATCAAATGAGAACGTTTAAGATAACATCACCTGATGTAAGGCTTCGCCCTGAGATCCAGGTGAAGATAGACAATCTGAACAAGCCCAAAGGTTCACTCGGAAGACTGGAGGAATTGGCGATGCAGGTGTGTCTCATCCAGCAGACACTCTCGCCATCGTTGTCACATCCCTGCCACCTGCTGTTGGGTGGCGATCATGGCATCGAGCGCGAAGGTGTAAGTGTCTCACCCCGCGAAGTGACCTGGCAGCAGATGATTAACTTTACCCATGGTGGTGGCGGGGTGAATATGTTCTGTCGTCAGCATGGTTTCAAGTTGCGCATCGTGGATGTGGGCGTAGATTACGACCTGAGTCATATCGAGGGAATCATCGACCGTAAGATAGCCCGTGGTACAAAGAACTTCCTCTACGAGCCCGCGATGACGGAAGAAGAGTTTGACAAGGCGATTGAAGTGGGGGCTGCACTGGTCGACGACTGCATCGCAGAGGGTTGTAAAGTGCTGAGTATTGGTGAAATGGGTATCGGCAACACCTCGCCTTCCAGTATCTGGATGCATCTGTTTGGCAACATTCCCCTGAATGATTGTATCGGAGCTGGATCAGGACTCAACAGCCCAGGCATCCGACATAAACGTGAAGTACTCGCAAAAGCGGTTAAGAATCTGAGGGACAGGTCGCTTCCCTTAATTCTCAGATACTATGGGGGCTTTGAAATGATTGCCGCCATCGGGGCCATGCTACGGGCTGCAGAGTGCCATCTCATTGTGCTGGTCGACGGTTTTATCATGACGGCCTGTGCACTCGCTGCCATCCTACTCTATCCCGCCTCGCAAGACTATATGATCTTCACCCATTGTGGCGACGAAAGCGGACACCGGATGATGCTGGATATCGTTGATGCCAAGCCATTGCTGAATCTGGGCTTGCGGCTTGGTGAGGGAACTGGTGCCCTTTGTGCCTTTCCCATTGTCGATTCAGCCGTCCGCATGGTCAATGAAATGAACAACTTCGACAATGCCAAAATCACCAAATACTTCTGAACGATGGAAATAAACATAGACCAAACGAAAAATCCCGAGCAGAACTCGCCTAACAGTAGCCATTGGTACGATAACCTGTGGGCGGCATTCATCTTCTTTACACGACTGCCTTTCTGGCGACTCCATCAACCACCCAAGTCCTCATACAGTGCTGTTGTGGAATGGTGGCCGTTGACGGGCTGGCTCACTGGCGGGGCGATGGCTGCCACACTCTATTTCGGCAGTATGGTAATGCCCTATCCCATCGTTGTCATAGCGACTATCGTGGTGCGCCTGCTGATGACGGGTGCCTTGCACGAAGACGGACTGGCCGACTTCCTCGATGGCTTTGGTGGCGGTGGTACAGACCGTCAGCGTATCCTTGCCATCATGAAGGATTCGCATATCGGCACTTACGGCGTATTGGGACTCATCCTATACGAATTGCTCTTATTAGCGGCCTTGTTTTCTATGTCACCCGAGATGGCGGCATTAACTATTCTTGCTGCTGACCCCTATAGTAAGATGGTGACGAGTGAACTGATAATCATGATGCCCTATGCCCGTACGGCAGAAACAGCCAAGAACAAGACGGTGTATCGCAAAATTGAGTGGAAGGCTGGCGTCTGTCTCGCCATGCAGGGTCTGCTGCCGATGGTTGCATTTCTTTGGTATACAGGTCTGTCGTGGGAGATGGTTATCTTCTTGCCCTGTCTGGTCATGTATTTCCTCTACCTGTTGATCTGGCGACGGATTCACGGTTATACAGGCGACTGTTGTGGCGCCGTCTGCCTATTAGTGGAATTAGCGGTTTATCTGGTCGTCTGCGGCTTATTGGCATACCCCTATGCATAAACCAACAAGCACAACCATCATCACTTCAGCCGTTCGATTGATGCGAACGGCTTTTTTCATGTCGGCAGTAGTCAGTTCACGATCGTTCTCGCCAATATATGGTTTATCGAACAACTCACCAAAGTAATAATGCGGACCACCGAAGCGACAGCCAAGGATGCCTGCCAGGGCAGCCTCAGGATAGCCGCTGTTGGGAGAAGCATGATTGCGTCCGTTGCGCCAGACGAAACCTAACAGCTTCAGTCTACCGGAGGCGATAATCATCAGCAGGGCTGTCAGACGGGCGGGGATATAGTTGGCGATGTCGTCGATATGAGCTGCCCAGCAACCGAAATCCTTATAGCGTGCCGTCTTATAACCTATCATTGAATCAAGCGTGTTCACCATCTTATAGGCCAGCATGCCAGGAACACCCAGCAACGCAAACCAGAACAAGGGAGCAATGACGCCATCGCTCAGATTCTCTGCCAACGTTTCCAAAGCGGCAGTACGCACTTCCTGAGCAGAAAGTTCTGAGGTATCGCGCCCAACGATACGGGCCACTTGTGCCCTACCCGCCTCTAAAGAGCGGTCGAGGGCAAGAAATACTTCACGAACCTCATGGATAAGTGTCGTACCAGCAAGACAATAAAAGATAAGAGTGGCATCGAGAATATGTATGATGTAAGACGGCAGATGTAAGAGGTAATAGCGGAGGAGCCAGATGGCAATAAAAACACAAACAATCAAACCTACTGCCGTAACCGCGCCCTTTATTTTACGATGGGCTCCTTTGTTCATGCGGTGTTCACAGAAAGCGATAGCCTTACCGAACCATACGATGGGATGCGGCAGACGCTGAGGATCACCGAAGATGAGGTCAAACACCCAGCCGATGAACAATGCAATGGGGTTAGTCATCAGTCAGTATCTGATAGAGTCTGGGGATATCGACATAATGTCGGACGTGATCGGCCAACTTGTCGTATTGTTTTTCTTTAAACTCTGAGTAACTCTTTAAGGACGCACGACTAACGGTCTTATCTTTAAGCAGATACTCTATTACTGGAGCATTATCCAAGAAACCGTGTATGTAAGTACCGATGCAATGATCTGCTTGGATAATGGCCTGATCAGTATCACTCACGCCCTGATGGATTTCGTAGCCTTGACAGGGCTGACCATCGAACTGAAAGGTGACTTGTCGTGTGGTCTTCTCTGGTGTCATCTTGGTCTGAATAGGCAACAGACCGAGGCCTGGCAGACGAGTGATGTTGCCCTCGATGCCGTCAGGATCTTCTACCGTCTGACCTAACATCTGATAACCGCCACAGATACCTACCACCGTCTTTCCTTCACGATGAGCACGCTGGATGGCTTGGGCACAACCGTTACGACGCAGTTCCATCAGGTCGTCGAGGGTGGCTTTGGTGCCAGGCAGGATGATGATATCGGCCTGTTGGATGTCAGAGGTATTATTGGTATAGAAGAGGTTTACGCGCGGATCGCGCTCCAACGTATCGAAGTCGGTGAAGTTAGAGATATGTCGCAACAGAACGACAGCAATGTTTACCTTTCCTTCTGCCATTTCGCGTTGTTTCTTCTCAAGGCTCACCGAGTCCTCCTCCTCGATAAAGATGTCTTTGAAATATGGTACAACGCCCAACATAGGCACACCGCAAATATCTTCAAGCATTTTCCTACCTTCATCGAAGAGCCGCATATCACCTCGAAACTTATTGATGATGATGCCCTTGATCATCTGCCTGTCCTCAGGCGTCTGCAGGGCAATGCTGCCATACACGGAGGCGAACACACCCCCTCTGTCGATATCGCCCACAAGAATGACATCAGCCTTCGCATGGCGCGCCATCGACATATTCACCAAATCGCGATCTTTCAGGTTAATCTCAGCGATACTGCCTGCACCCTCCATCACTATTGGGTTGTAGCGTGATGCGAGACGGTCGAAGGCATCGCAGACCTCCTTGCGGAAATCGATTTCCGATGTTCCTCGTCGCCAGTAGTCGTAGGCATCTTTGTTGCCAATGGGCTTGCCATTCAAAATGACTTGGGATGTATGATCGCTTTGGGGTTTCAACAACAAAGGATTCATATCCGTATGGCAAGGAATACCGGCAGCCTCAGCCTGTACGGCCTGAGCGCGACCAATCTCCAAGCCTTCAGGTGTCGCATACGAGTTCAGCGCCATGTTCTGTGCCTTGAAAGGAGCCGGACAGTAACCATCTTGCCTGAAGATACGACAGAAGGCTGCAGCAAGGATACTCTTGCCTACGTCGCTGCCTGTTCCGGCCAGCATTACAGGATGTAGTTTAGCCAATGATTTCATACAGATGCGTATAACTTGCTAAGACATTCTTATACTTAAACACGGGAGTTGCCACAGGCTCACCTTTGGCATTATAGACCTGAACGATACTCTTTGGCGTTTCACCCAGGAATTGCGTATAGTGGAACTCATGCCCCCGATATTCCCTTCCCTCCAACACAAAACGTCGATAGCCTAGTGAGAGCTTGCGGTCTGCCTTGCGTGCAGAAATCTTGTAGGGCAGCACCCCACACATCGGATATTCACCCTCGTCGGTCACAATGCTTTGACAGAGATACATCATACCGCCGCATTCTGCCTGAATACGTCCGCCACGCTCAGCAAAGTCCTTGATGGCCTTACGACAAGCCTCGTTAGCGACCAGCGACTCCAGATGTTTCTCCGGATAGCCACCAGGCAGATAAAGCAGGTCGATATTATCAAAGTAAGGCACTTCGGTCTCAGGATCGAAAAACGTTACGTTCTCGAAACGGTCGATATTTTCCTGATAGATAAAGGAGAACGACTCGGCATTACGGGCCATTATAATTCTAATAGTTTCTCCCATTTCACGTTGTGTTCTAAGAGTTCTACCAATTGTCTGGTTTCCGGCTGTTGTGAGAAATCGAGTCCTAAGTAGCGTGAGCTTTGTTCGAGTGTTGCAGATTTAGGCAGATAACCATAACACGCTAAGCCTAGATCGGCGCATACTTGCTGCAACATATTGAAATGTTTCTCCGATCCCACCTTATTATATATTACGCCCGCGATGCGAACCTCTTTCTTGAAGTTGACAAAACCCGAAAGCAAAGGCGCCATCGAATAAGCGGCCGACTTAGCATCTACGACCAACACAACCGGGATGTCCAGCACCTGTGCGATTTCGGCAGATGAGCCTCTGTCGCGGTCGTAGCCATCGAAAAGGCCCATCATCCCCTCAACGACACACACATCAGCATCCTCGCCATAACGGGTAAAAAGTTCGCGGACATGCTCTGGAGTTGCCATGAAAGCATCGAGATTTATACTGGGTCTGCCACACACAGCCTCATGGAATTTCGTGTCAATGTAATCTGGGCCACATTTAAAGGGTTGCACACGTTTTCCCTTCTGCAACAACAGCGCCATCAGTCCCCGTGCAATCGTTGTCTTGCCCGAGCCACTTGTTGGTGCCGCTATCATAAAACTCGCTTTCATGCATGCAAAAGTACAAAAAAAAATGGATAATGATGGTTTATTCACAAAATATTCGTATCTTTGCACCGAAATAAGGCAATCTGGTGGCTGAAGCCACTACGATGCAAGGGAATTCGGTGAAAATCCGAGACTGTACCTGCAGCTGTAATCCCCGTTTAAAGGGTCTGCTTGTATAACGCCACTGACTAGTCGTCGGGAAGGTAAGGCAGACTGGGGAAAGTCAGAAGACCTGCCCAATTACTGAAGTACGCCCGTACAGGAATATACGGTGACGGAAATGAACTTTTTGATCATGAGAAGACAGAAACTGGCAATTTGCCTTTGGCTGTTGACTGTCGGTATATCGGCACAGACGGATCAAATCTGGCGCTCTGACAGTTTGCAGGAGGTGGTGGTGACTGGTACAGGAACTCAGCACCTGCTGAAGGATGCCCCAGTGCAAACAGAGGTCATCACCTCGAAGATGCTCCGAAACTATGCTGGTCGCTCCATTGAGGACATCCTATCGGGGCTGACGGCCTCATTTGCATTCAGCGAGGACGACATGGGGTCGCAGATGCAGCTGAATGGTCTGGGCAACAGCTATATCCTGGTGCTGGTCGATGGCAAACGTATTCACGGCGATGTGGGTGGGCAGAACGACCTGAGCCTTATCGACCCGCATAACATCGAGAAGATAGAGATCGTGAAGGGAGCCTCGAGTGCCCTCTACGGCTCCGATGCCATCGCGGGTGTGGTGAACATTATCACGAAAAAACATCATGAGGGTCTGCTTATAGAAAACAGTACCCGAGGCGGCAGCTATGGTGACCTGCGCCAGCATAATGGCTTAGGCATCGCCATCGGCAAAATCAAAAGCTATACAAACTTCCAACTACAACACTCCGATGGTTGGCAGAACACGGCGACCGAAGCTGAGAACCAAACGGAATTCCTGATTACTGACTCTCGGAACATGACTGTCAACCGTCATACCAACTGGCAGGTATCGGAACGTCTGACCTACGAGCCTATCAAGAATCTGGAACTCTATGCAGAGGGCAGCACGTATTGGAAGCGCATCTATCGTCCCAGCGGCAAATATGCAGCCGTCGACGTGAAAACCTATGATATGGAATACCGAAACCAGAGTGTGGCAGCTGGAGGTCTGTGGAAACCTAATAAGACCGACCAGATTTCCTTCGACCTGAATTGGGATCGTCATGCGTACTATTATTATTTTACCGCCATCACTCTGACCGACGGCTATGACCCGCAAGGCAACTTCACCCCCTATTACCCCTATTTCCCTGACGATGAAGAACTGCAGAGCGACCAGCGACGTATCATGGCACACCTGAAAGGCATTTTCGCATTGCCCTATAACAATCGTCTGAGTGGAGGACTGGAATGGCGCTATGACTATCTGGAGGCGCCAATGCGCGTCGATGGCGGTGTAGCGCGGGATAACACGGAAGCTGCCTATGTGCAAGATGAGTTCGGCTATCAACTCAGTCCGAAGATGTCCATAAACATCACGGGTGGTCTGCGACTAAACAACAATGGACAGTTCGGCATGAATCTCTCACCGAAGGTATCGTCCATGCTATCTATAGGTGACGACATTCGTCTGCGAGCTACTTGGAGTCAGGGTTTCAAAGCCCCTACCCCAAAGGAACAGCACTACCGTTACGTAAAATACATGAACGCCACTTATCTCTATTTAGGCAATGAAGACCTGAAGCCTCAGACCTCAAACTACTATGGTGTGAGTGGCGAATACAACTGGCAGGGGCTGAATATCACTTTGACAGGCTATATCAACAACGTAAAGGACATGATTACGCTGGTAACTATTCCCAACAATCAGGCACCAGCTGAGTATATCGTAAAATACGACCCCAAAAAGACACGTCAGTATCAGAATCTGGAAACTGCAGAGACAAAAGGCATTGACCTAAGTCTGCGTTACCGTCTGAACCGCGAATGGATGCTGGGTGGCAGCTATAGCTATCTCGATACTGACGCCAAACAGTACGATACCAACCACGACATGCTCGTTGACGTCATTATCGACGGAACGGCCCACCACAAGGGCAGTTGGTTTGCAACATGGAATCATGATTTTTCACCCGCTTACCAAATGGGTGTAGGTATTTACGGCCGCATGTCGAGCAAGCGCTATTATCAGATTGACGGCGACGGTAAAGGCTACCAGACATGGAGATTATCCACCAATCATGAGTTCCCCGTCGGTAAGAAATGGCTGTTCCGTTTGGAAGCTGGCATCGACAATATCTTCGATTATGTGGACACAACGCCCCACGGCCTGCACTTGGGAACAACCACGCCTGGACGTACCATCTATGGAACGCTAACCATTCGTTTCACACATGGCAAGAAACTGAGATTCACTAATAATAGTATTAATTCTAAATCAAACGAAAATGAACAAGATTAAGTATCTGGTGATGGCATTCGTAGCCGTTTGTCTCACCGCTGCCATTTCTTCTTGCGAAAAGGAAAAGGAAGTAGAGAAAATCGTCGAGAAGGAAGTTATCAAGACAGACACTGTGACCGTTGAGAAGAAGGACACCGTCCGTGAGCCGGCATCCAACTGGGAGCGTTATCAGCAACTTGTCACCGCTGACGTCAAAAGCAAAAAGAAACAAAACAAGGCGATTCTGCTGGTTGCTTTCGGTTCTACATGGGAGCAAGCTTTCAATGCCTTCGACACAGCCATTGATGCCTATCAGAAAGCATTCCCAAAATACGACATTTTCTTGAGCTATTCTTCGGCCATCTGTATCAACCGTGCTGCTGCCGGTGAGAACGGCGTCGCCCGTAACTACTACGCACCTCCATTCTGGCTCAATGCCTTTGCTGCTGAGGGTGTCCAATACGAGGAGATTGTCATACAGTCGCTGCAGGTCATCCCTGGTGAGGAATACACCCGTGTCATCAACTACATCAAGGACTTTGCCAACAATTCAAATGGCGACCTCGACGACAGCTATCTGGCCAATGTGACGCTGAAACTCGGTGTACCCCTGTTGCAGGATGCTGACGAAGACGTGAACCTCGTTGCCAAGGAGTTGAATGCAATTTACAAAGACAAGGCAGCTGAAGGTGTTGTCGCTTTCATGGGACATGGTAACCCCGACAGTTATGATACCTACAAGGCCAATGTACGCTACACTCAGCTCGAAGAGGCTTTACAGCAGTATAACAAGAACTATTATGTCGGCACAGTCGATATGATGGAAAACTTCAAGACCAACGTTTGGGAGCGCATGATGGCCAACGGTATCAAGAGCGGTAAAGTTTACTGCCACCCACTAATGTCTATCGACGGTGATCATGGTCACAACGACATGGCTGGCGACGATGATGACAACTGGGACGGCGAAAAGTTCACCCCCAACGAAGAGGGCGAAGTCGAAGACACCTCTTGGAAGATGTATTTCCAGCACTTAGGCTATGAGTGCAACGACGAGACGATGATCAACCTCGGTCTGCTCGAACTACCCACTATCCGCCAAGTCTGGATGAACCACACTCAGGCTGCTATAGACGGTGAGCCGCTTGAGTATTATCACTCCAAAAATCCTGAATAAACCATTTAATGTCAGTATACGTGTATTATATAAGTGTGTTGAGGAAGAGACTGTCGGGAGACAGCATCTTCCTCCTTTTACTTCTCATGAGTGGTATCTCTGCTCAGGCACAGATTCACCAAATGGTGCGGAAAGACTCATCAGCGATTGATCGCACCTACAATCTGAACCCCGTGGTCGTGACCGGCTCTGGCCACCACCAGCGATTGAAGAGTACCGCCACCCCCGTCCGTGTGCTCAGCAGTCAGGAAATCAGCGAACAGGGTATTACCACCTTCGACGGAGCCCTGACACGCATGATGCCCCAGGCCTCGATGGCGCCTAACGCCATGGGAACATTCCTCCGCCTGAACGGACTCGGTAACAAATACATCCTCATCCTGATCAATGGCCAGAAACTGTCAGGCGACATCTCTAACAATGTCGACCTCAACCGTATCAATATGGCCCGTGTCAAACGCATCGAGGTGCTCGACGGCGCTGCATCGTCGCTCTATGGTTCAGATGCCATCGCAGGCGTCATCAACATCATCACTGACCAACCGACCCAAAATCTGATCAGTATAACCAGCGACACCAAGGTCAGCGGTCACGGCATAATGACCGAAGCCGTCAGTCTGGATATCTATAAAAACGGCTTCGGCTCCTATACCTCATTCAGTCACGACCAGGCCGACAGCTATCAAACCAACGACGAAGAATATGTCAAGGGCTCAGAGCCCCAGACACAGAAAACGATTGCCCCCTTCTTCACTGGCTATCGCTCGAACATCATCGGACAGAAATTCACCTATGCCCCCACTCAGCACCTTGCACTGAATGCAGGCCTGGACTATTCATACAAAATCACCAACCGTCCGGAAACCCGATCCGACATCACGGGCGGCACCGACTATGAGATGCGCTATAAGGGCCTGCGCTGGAATGTGGGCGGCATCTATAAATTTACCAATCGTCACTCACTGCAGGCCGACTTCACCGTCGACCGTTTCCGCTATGGCAAAGAGTACGATGTGGAAACCAAGACCTACCAAATTGGCGACTATGTGCAATCGAAGAAACAGCGCATGATGGAGGGCGAGCTTAAGGCCATTCTGGGAATTACCGCCCACTCTACCACTATCTTCGGAGCAGACTGGCGTAAGGACTACCTCGTAGCCACATCAGGCAATATCGATCAGCACGTATCAACGCTGGCTGCCTATGCCCAGCACGAGATGAAATTTCTGAAAGACTTCACGGCCACATTCGGCTTGCGCTATACCCATCACGAGACCTTTAACAACCATCTGACACCAAAGTTGTCACTGATGTTTGCCCCCGGTAGTTTCCGTTTCCGTGCTACCTACTCTGCAGGTTTCCGTGCGCCAGGCCTCGACGAGCTCTACTATCATTATTATGCCGTCAATCGCGGAAAGCCGCAAATCAGTTTCGGCAATCAGGATCTCAAGCCCGAAGACAGCCACTATTTTTCACTGAATGCTGAATACCGCACGCATCTGATAGCCATCAGTCTGACGGGTTATCTGAACCGCATCAACGATATGATAGTCAAGCAGAAAATCGATGTTGACGACACCTCGCTGGCAATGCTGCAACGCGAGTTTCCTGAGATGACCGAGGCAGAGGCCTCGAAACTGGTAAGCTATGCCTTGTATCAGAATAGCGACAAGGGCGATGTAAAAGGCATGCAACTCAACATCTCTGCCAATATACTTCCTGGATTGAACATCTCCGCCAATTACGTCTACACCTATGCTAGATACAAAAGTGGTGAGGCTTGGCAGACACTGGAACGCAGCATCCGTCATGCTGCCACCATAGCAGTCAACTACCACCATAGCTGGCGACAATACGCTCTGAACGTCAATCTGAATGGCCGTCTGCAGTCGAAGACCTATTATCCAGACTATGAGGATGCCCCCGGATTCGGCATCTGGAACCTAAATACCACGCATAGCCTTCATTTCCTGAAGGGAGTGTTATTCAAGCCGAGTATCGGTATCGACAACATCTTCGACAAGGTGGACAGAAGAATCGACGCATCCGATCGTAAGTATGCCTTATACACCCCTGGCCGAATGTTCGTCATTGGTGGCACTATCAAACTATGGAAGTAAAACGAACATAAGAAAAACTCAAATATATTTGTTTTTTCGCTCACTTATCCGTACCTTTGCACCCGATGATGACGACATTGATTATAGGACTGTTGATTCCATTACTAGGCACGATGCTCGGTTCCGCTTTTGTATTCTTTATGAAGGGCGAAATGTCCGTAAAGCTACAAAAGACATTGTTAGGCTTCGCATCGGGTGTAATGGTGGCGGCATCGGTATGGTCGTTGCTGATTCCATCGATGGATATGGTGGCAGACAGCGGACGGTGGTCGGTGTTTCCCGCCGCTATAGGATTCCTGTTGGGTATAGGTTTTCTGCTGATGATAGACGAACTGACGCCTCACCTGCATATCGGAACAGACAAGCCCGAGGGCATGCAGTCACATCTTTCCAAGACGGTGATGCTAGCCCTGGCCGTCACCATTCATAATCTGCCTGAAGGTATGGCCGTAGGGGTGGTCTTCGCAGGAGCTGAGAGCAGCATCTCGAATATCTCGCTGGCCAGTGCCGTTGCCGTCGCATTGGGTATTGCCATTCAGAACGTGCCGGAGGGAGCTATTATCTCCATGCCTATGCGGGCAGAGGGCAATTCCAAATGGAAATCATTCGCCATTGGCTCATTGAGCGGTGCTGTCGAACCTGTAGGTGCCGTTGCCGTCTTGCTGTTGGCTTCTTTGCTGATGCCTATCCTACCCTACATGCTGGCTTTTGCTGCGGGAGCTATGTTCTACGTGGTTGTCGAGGAACTCATACCCGAAGCCTCCAATGGTCAGCACAGTAATCTTAGCACCATCGGTTTCGCTGTCGGTTTTGTGCTCATGATGGTGCTCGACGTGGTGATGGGATAAAGAATCCCCACCATTCATTCATAAAACAGTGGGGATTTCCTTTAAGTAGAAAGATTTTCTTATAGATTCAGACTCTTTTTGATAGCCTCGATCTTTGCTTCTGCAGCCTTCGTGCAGCGCTCGTAATCAGCAGCGCCCTTGAACGAAGGATCTTTCACCTCAGTATAGAATTTAATCTTCGGCTCTGTGCCTGAGGGACGTACAGAGACTTTTGTGCCATCGTCGCAGAACCACTGCAGCACATTCGACTTATCAGGCATATCGAGCTTCTCCACAGTGCCGTCGGCATTCTTGACCTCCAACGAAAGGAAGTCTTTAGAGAGCACAATCTTCGAACCACCCAGATCCTTCGGGGGATTGGCACGGAAATCAGTCATCATCTGCTTAATCTCGTCGGCACCTGTCTTACCCGGGCGAACCACGTTGATGGTCACTTCCTTAGAGAAACCATACTCCGCATAGATATTCATCAGCAGGTCGTAGAGCGTCATACCGTTGTCGCGAGCCCAAGCTGCAATCTCACAGATCAGACAGATAGAAGCTGGGGAGTCTTTATCACGAACCTTGTCGAACGGCAGGAAGCCGAAGCTTTCCTCACCACCACCGATATACTTCTTCTTGCCTTCGTTGACACGGATCTCGTTAGCAATCCACTTGAAGCCTGTGTAGCAGTCCTTATATTCAACCTGATTCTTCTTGGCAATCTCAGCAATCACCTCAGTAGTCACGATAGTCTTAACAAGGAACTCGTTGCCCTTCAGCTGACCGAGTTTCTTCTTGTTGGCGATGATGTACCATGAGAACATCATACAAGTCTGGTTACCATTCAGTATCTCCCATTCACCTTTCGAATTACGGCATACAATGGCCAGACGGTCGGCATCGGGATCAGAAGCAATCACAAGGTCGGCATTCAACTTCGTTCCGAGCTTCATACCCAGCGTCATAGCTTCTGCATTCTCAGGATTCGGGCTAACCACAGTCGGGAAATTACCGTCGATTACCATCTGCTCAGGCACCACGTGGATATTCTGGAAGCCCCAAGAGCGCAAAGCCATCGGGATAATCACACGACCTGTACCATGCATTGGCGAATAGACAATGTTGAGGTCTTTCTGGCGCAGGATGACATCCTGATCGACCATCGCCTCCTTAACAGCCTGGATATAGTCCCAGTCCATCTCACCGCCAATGGGAATGATGAGATCCTTGTTGCCTTCAAACTTCACATCCTGGATCTTCACCTTGTTCACCTCGTCGATGATGCCTTTGTCGTGGGGGAAGAGTACCTGAGCACCATCGTCCCAATAAGCCTTGTAACCGTTGTACTCACGAGGATTGTGAGAGGCGGTGACATTTACACCAGCCTGACATTTGAGCTGACGGATAGCAAATGAAATCTCCGGTGTAGGACGCAGGCTCTCAAAAAGATACACCTTGATACCATTAGCCGAGAAGATATCGGCTACGGTCTCAGCAAACATGCGGCCGTTGTTACGACAATCATGACCTACCACCACCGAACTCTGCTTATCAGGGAAAGCCTTGTTGATATAGTTGGCAAAACCCTGTGTAGCCATACCCACGATGTACTTGTTCATACGGTTTGTACCAGCGCCCATGATACCGCGCAGACCACCTGTACCAAATTCCAAATCACGATAAAAAGCATCGATCAGATCTGTCTTGTCGGGATTGTCCAACATGGCCTGAACATCTTTACGTGTCTCCTCATCAAAGGCGGGAGCCAACCATTCCTTTGCACGTGCCTCGCACTGAGCAATCAATTGAGCATTATCTGCCATAATTCTTCGTTTTTATTTGTTTTAGATTATACTTTAAATTCCAATTTACAAAGTTACAAAGAATTTCGCAAAAATGTTCAATAAGGCATTATCTTTTTTGTTTCTTTAAGATTTTATCTATCTCATCAAACTGTTTACCCATGTTCAGATTGAAATAGATGCGATAGAGCGCAGGTCCCCATTTATTCTGTCCATCGGGCGCCAGAACACGGTATTTCTCCATATAAGGCATCGCATTCTGATACATCTTCCTGATTTGCTTTTTATGACGCATAGGATCCATTCTCAAGGCAATGTTGACATAAGCCGTTCCTGCATTATAATAGGCTTCTGCCATATCAGGATAGCGCTTAATCACACGATCAGAATAGTCAAGACTCTCAGCAAACTTCTCAAGCTTAAGTAACACCACTGACTTGGCAAAGAGGAAGAGCCGATTGGTGGAATCGGCCTTCAACGCCTGATTTGCCACCTCCAAAGCCTTCTCCGGCTGGTTCTGATAGCTATCCATCAGTCTGGGGAAGAAATAAGATGATATCGGATAGTCGTTGAACCCCTGCCACAGCGTAGCGACATACATCGAGTCATCCTTCAATGACTTCCACGACTCCGCAATATACTGTAACGTCCAACTACGCTTAGTTGAATCCTGCAGGGCCAGATTACGATAACGAAGCGCCATTATCGGCTCCTTCATCCGATAGCCGCTATACGTAGCCCAGTAGGCCGCTTCGGCCATACGCACCTCCTGCGAGAAATCATAGCCAGCAAACAAGGGTTGGCGACGACAGTCGATATAGGTCTCAAAATAATCGAAAGCCTTTTTAAAATCCCCTTTCCTCACAAAATAGCTGCCTCCAAAGAAAAGGTTGGAACGATACCTCATCATATCACGGGCGACATCCTTGCGCAGTTCAGGATCCACTTTGCCCTTCTTATCGGGACGTGCATCGAGGGAGTCCATACGGAAGGAGATGGTAAACAGCCGGCGCACAATCGAAAAGAACTGGGCCGTATCCTGCTGTTTCTTCATATAGAATTTCTCATTGGCCTGATCATACTGCTTCTGCACGCTCTGGAACCATATCTCATAGATACGTTTGTTTTCGCGATTGGCAGAGTCTTTCAGAAGGTCGGTCATCAGTTTCTCAGCCTTATCGAAATTCTTACCACTCTTCAGGTAAGTGCGTGCCTCACCGATCTGTTTGCGCTGGGCACAGACAGACAGCGTTACAAAGAGTGCTATGAATACCGTTATTTTCCTGAATTCCATTTTCCTTACCTTATTATATAAACAAAGCCGGTGCAAAGGTACGAAATTATCCCGAAAGATTAGACAAAAGAACAAAAGAAACATAAAAAAAAAGCATTCTGTTATTCACAAGTCTGAAAAAAGTGGTATCTTTGCAACGTAAATGACCAAACACTATCCAATTATGAGTAAAATAAAGACTATCGGAGTTCTGACGTCGGGCGGCGATGCCCCCGGCATGAACGCAGCCATCCGTGCCGTCACACGCGCCGGCATCTGCAACGGTTTTAACATCAAAGGTATCTACCGCGGTTTCGACGGCCTCATCAAAGGCGAGGTGAAACAGTTCACCACCGAGGATGTCAGCGGCATCATCACCCGGGGCGGCACCATCCTCAAAACAGCCCGCAGCAAGGAGTTCATGACTCCTGAAGGGCGCCAGATTGCCTACGAGACCTGCCAGAAGGAGGAGATCGACGCCCTCGTGGTCATCGGCGGCAACGGCTCGCTGACAGGTGCCTGGAACTTCGGCATGGAGTTCGACTTCCCCGTCATCGGTCTGCCCGGCACCATCGACAACGACCTCTACGGTACCGACGCCACCATCGGCTACGACACCACGATGAACACCATCATGGAATGCGTCGACCGTATCCGCGACACCGCCAATTCCCACGAGCGCATCTTCTTCGTCGAGGTGATGGGCCGCGATGCCGGTTTCCTGGCACAGAACTGCGCCATCGCCTGTGGTGCCGAGGCTGCTATCGTCCCTGAGGAGGCGACCGATGTCGACCAGTTGGCACAGTTCATGGAACGTGGCATCCGAAAGTCCAAGAAGTCGTGCATCGTCATCGTCTCCGAGAGTCCCAAGTGCGGTGCCCTTTATTATGCCGACCGTGTGAAGCACGAGTTTCCCGAGTTCGACGTGCGTGTGTCCATCCTCGGCCATCTGCAGCGCGGAGGAAGCCCTTCAGCCCGCGACCGCATCCTAGCCAGCTGCACCGGTGTCGGTGCCGTCGAAGCCATCAAGCAGGGCCAGCGCAATGTCATGATCGGCTATCGCAACAACGATATCGTCTATGTGCCCTTCACCGAGTGCATCCGCACCGACAAGCGCTTCGACAAACGCCTCATCAAGGTGCTCAACGAACTGAGCATCTAAAGAGAGGGGAAAACTTCTTTTTCATAAGAAAAAACTTAGGGAATTAAGCTGTTAAACTTAACTCCCTACTTACTTTGTGATTCCGGCGGGATTCAAACCCACAACCTTCTGATCCGTAGTCAGATGCTCTATTCAGTTGAGCTACGGAACCAATCCGTTTTTGTTTTGCGGGTGCAAAGGTACACACTTTTTTCGAACTGACCAAATGTTTTTGGCACTTTTTTCGAAAAACGTGCATTTTTTACACGATTATGCGTGTTTTGTGATAATTTTCACGGAATTCTGAGGGGCTACACCCCTTCTTCTTGCGGAAAATACGATTGAAATTGCTCAGATTATTGAAGCCGCAACCGTAGCCAATCTCTGCTATCGAATGGGTACTATCGACGAGCATCCTGCTCGCATAACCCAGTCGCATGTCGATAATATAATCTGTCAGGTTACGACCCGTATGCAGTTTGAAGAAACGGCTGAAGGCACTGGGACTCATACCGGCGATGTCGGCCATGTCGTTCAGGCGGATCTCATTCATATAGTTCTGATTGATGTAGTTCTTCACCTTCAACACCCGTCGGCTGTCGCTGGCAACCTCCACCTTCGCGTAGCTGCTGGTGGCCAGAGCCCTTGCACCTGGACAACGCGAGAGTTCATAGAGGATGCTGAGGAATTGCTGACAGGCATAGAAGCCATCCTTAATGGTGCTGAGTGTGCAGAGCATCGGATAGACCTTCATAATGGCATCCATCGGGAAACTCAGTCCTTTCTGTGCCTCGTGCATCATCTTCTGCATCGAAATGAACGGATTACGTCCGAAGATCGTATCGTCGGAGAAATCGATGTCAAAATGTATGGTTATCTCGTGGATATCCTCACTGGTACAGGTATTCTGTTCCCACACATGCTCCAAATCAGGTCCTGTGATCAGCACCAGATCGTAATCGCCAATCACCTCGTTGGAATCGCCTACAATACGTCGCACGCCAGACGCATGCTCCACGAAGTTCAGTTCAAACACTTTATGGTTATGGATAGGATAAGTGAACTCTTTCTTACGCCTTTCGGCAATATAGAGTACATCCTTACCCGTCAGTTGGGTGATTTCATGTATGACTTTCGACTCAACCATTCTCCTACCCCTTTTCTTAAATTTTGAGTTCTTTCAGGATTTCCGACATACGCTGCATATTCTTAATACGCATGGGGACGAGTGGCAGACGCAGAACATTCTCGATGAATCCCATCTCCGAGAGCATCGCCTTCACACCTGCAGGATTGCCGTCGACGAAGAGTAGTGAGAACAGATCTGTGAAACGGTGATGGATCTTTCGGGCTGGATCATACTCACCACGCATCTGCAGACGAATCATCTTCGAGAACTCTTTAGGAAGGGCATTACCGATGACGCTGATCACACCCACGGCACCACAACTCACCATCGGGAAAGTCAGCGAGTCGTCGCCGGATATCACATCGAAGTCGTTTGGCTTGTTCTTGATAATCTCGTCCACCTGCTCCAGATTGCCACTGGCCTCCTTGATAGCCACGATATTCTGGCAGTCACGAGCCAAACGGACGGTGGTGGCAGCCTGCATATTCACACCTGTACGACCTGGCACATTATACAACACCACGGGCAACTTTGTAGCGCCAGCAATTGCCTTGAAGTGCTGATAGAGACCTTCCTGTGAGGGTTTGTTGTAATAGGGACAGACACTCAGGATGCCGTCGATTCCCCGGAAATCACCATTCTTCAGTTCCTCCACGACAGCCGCCGTGTTATTGCCGCCACATCCCATCAGAATGGGCACGCGTCCCTGGATATAGTCCACGATGGTGTCCTTGATCTTCTGCTTCTCAGCAGGGGTGAGTACAGGTGTCTCTCCTGTCGTCGCAAGAATACAAAAGAAGTCGGCGCCGTTGCTGAGCTGATAGTCCACCAGACGTATCAGAGCCTCGTAGTCAACGGAGCCGTCTTCCTTGAATGGGGTTATAAGGGCGATGCCCAGTCCCTTGAATATATTGTGTACCATACAGTAAGAATTTGCGTTGAAAAGCGGCAAAGTGCCGAAATCGGGTGCAAATTTACACAATTTTATTCAGAAACGCATCATTCTGCCCCTATTTTTTGCAAAAAAGTATTATTCTGACTTATTATTCTGACTTAAACAAGTCTTTAATACCGCCAATCGATCCGAGCAGGTTCGTAGCCTCGTAAGGCAGGTAGACGGTCTTGGTCTTGTCGCCCTCAGCCAGTTCCTGCATCATCTGGATATACTTCTGGGCCAGCAGATAGTTGGCGGGGTTCGTCGATTTACCCACAGCCTCGGTTATCAGTTCGATGGCCTTGGCCTCTGCCTCTGCCTTACGGATACGTGCCTGAGCCTCACCTTCTGCCTCGAGGATAGCCTGGTCTCGGGCTGCCTGGGCCTTGTTGATGATAGCGGTCTTCTCACCTTCAGATGCCAGGATCTCAGCGGCTTTCTGTCCCTCAGAGGTAAGAATCTGCGCACGCTTGTTACGCTCTGCCTGCATCTGCTTCTCCATTGCTGTCAGCACAGAGTCGGGAGGTGTGATGTCCTGCAGCTCCACGCGGTTCACCTTCACGCCCCACTTGTCGGTGGCATCGTCGAGCACAGCGCTCAGCTTCTTGTTGATGGTGTCACGCGAGGTCAGCGTCTCGTCGAGTTCCAGCTCACCGATGATGTTACGCAGGGTGGTCTGTGTCAGCTTCTCGATAGCGTTGGGCAGGTTGTTGATCTCATAAGTAGCCTTGAAGGGATCCACGATCTGGAAGTACAACAGGGCATTGATCTCCGTCTGCACGTTATCCTTGGTAATCACGTTCTGCTTGGGGAAGTCATACACCTGCTCACGCAAATCAATAGTGGTCGAATACTGGTAGCGTCCGTGATTCAGCACCACGATCGACTTGGCGCGGTCGATAAACGGGATGATGATGTTGATACCCGGTTTCAGTGTAGCGTAGTAGCGTCCGAGGCGCTCCACGATCTTCGTTTCCGACTGAGGGATAATCACAAGGGCCATCTTTGCGAACAGAATCACGCAAACCACGATGGCAATCAGTACATAACTCATAATGTCCATAATTTAAATTGATTGATTAATACTTTTTCATTATTCACTAACCACTGTTATAATGGTGCTCTCGCGGCCTACCACGCGCACGTTCCGGCCTTCGGGAATATCAGCGGGCTCGTTGGTCACAGCCTTCCAGATGTCACCGTCAATCTGCACGCGGCCGAAGCCGTCGGCCTTGACGGTCTCCACCACCCTGCCCTGACGGTCAATCAGCGCATCGGCATTACTCACACGGTTGTCCTCGCCCTTATGCAGGTAGCGCTGGGCAAAGGGTCGCACCCAGAAGAGGCTGATGAGCGTGAACACGGCAAACATCAGCAGCTGCAGATAGATACCGCCGCCCAGAGCTGCCGTGATGGCGGCAAATACCGATCCTATGGAGAAGCAGATGATGAAGAAGTCGCCTGCTGTAAGCTCCAGGATCAGACAGACTACGGCCACGACGGCCCACATCTGCCACAAGTGTTGTGCTAAATACTCAATCATAGTCGTATCGTTTTAGAGTGATAAAATAAAGTCATCCCAGTCTTTCGACGAACCTTTCATGCCGAACACCTTCGAATAGAGGCGGCTGCGTGTCGAGGCCACGCTCTCCTTCGAGTGCGCCGTCAGCAGCGCAATGTCCTTCGGCTGGATCCGCACCTTGATCAGCAGACTCACGTGGTAGTCTTGTTCCGACATGCGGTAGAGGCTGTAAAGCTTCTCGGTGAAGCCCGTGTAGACGCTGTTAACCACCTCGGTCAGCTCCGTCCAGTCCTGAGCCGTCAGACTACGTCCGCTGTTCAGGCAAGTCTGGATCCTCTGGTACACATCCGACGAGAAGATCATGGTTTCCGCATGCTCGCGTTTCTCATTCTCCAGCCGCGCCACCTTATTATGATAGTCGAGCGTGGCTTTCTTCTCCTCGAGTTCCAGTCGCAGCAGCGAGTTCTCGTCGCCCAGTTTCTTCAGCAGCATCTCCAACTCAGCGATCTTCGTCTCATTCTGAGCTATGCTTTGTGTGCTCTGTGCCTGCTGAAGCTCCTGCAGCGTACGGATCTTCTCGTGCATGACCATCATCTTGCGACGACTGTTCTGAACCGTCACCACGAAGAGCACGGCGTAGACCACCATACCTATTATTAATAGGAACCACTCACGATCGGTGAGGCCGAGGCCGGATGTCATTGTCAACGTTTGAATCATGGCGCAAAGTTACGACTTATAAACGATACTTCCAAATAATTCTATTCGCAATAGTTTGCAGCTGTATTCGCAATAGTTTGCATGCATTATCTTAGTTCGCAAAAGTTTGCACACCTACTAGTCTTCCATAGGGAAAAGTCCATAGAGTTTGGCGTCGATCATATCCGTCACCTGTTTCAGGTCTTCAGCATTCTCGCCAAACTTACAGTGGTCACCGTCTACGATAATCAGTTGCCCCTTATATGTCGATATCCAGTCCTCATAGCGTTTCTCCAGTCCCTGCAGGTAGTCCAGGCGCATGGTCTGCTCATACTCACGGCCTCGTTTTTGTATCTGTGCCACCAACGTCGGTATACTCGAACGGATATAGATCATCAGATCGGGCAGACGTACTAGCGACATCATCAGTTCGAAGAGATCGGAGTAGTTCTCAAAATCGCGATCGCTCATCATCCCCTGTCCATGAAGGTTGGGCGCAAAGATACAGGCATCCTCAAAGATCGTACGGTCCTGGATAATCACCTCCTTCGACTTTGATATCTCCACCACCTCCTTGAAACGTTTGCTCAGGAAGTATATCTGCAAATTAAACGACCATCTGGGCATGTCGGCATAGAAATCGGCCAGATAGGGGTTATTGTCTACTGGTTCGAACCTTGGCGTCCACCCGTAACGGTGGGCGAGCAATTTGGTCAATGTGGTCTTGCCACTGCCTATGTTTCCTGCTACTGCTATATGCATATTCTATGGATTTAAAGGGAATAGTCCGTAAAATTCGGCATCGATACGGTCGATGATTTGGGCAAGGTCTTTCGGCTGACGAATAAAGTCAAGACCGTCTTTCTCTACCGTCATCACACGACCTTGGTATTTGTTATAGATAAAGTCATCGTAACGCTCGTTCAAGTTCTGAAGATACTCCAACTGTATGGACTGCTCATAATCGCGTCCCCGTTGTTGGATGTTGCTCACCAGATGGGGCACCGATGCCCGTAGGTAGATCATCAGGTCGGGCAACTTCACCAGCGACATCATCTGATCAAACAATTCCATATAAGTGTCGAAATCCCGATCCGACAGGTTGCCCATCGCGTGGTTGTTGGCCATAAACACGTACACGCCCTCAAAGATCGTACGGTCCTGAATGATAGTATGGTCCGTCTGCGAGACAGCAATCAGATCGCGGAAACGCTCTTTCAGGAAATACACTTCGAGATTAAACGACCACCGCTGTATGTCGCGATAATAGTCCTCCAAGTAGGGATTGCCCTCCACGGCCTCGTAGCGCGGTTCCCAGCCGTAATGCTTGGCGAGCAACCTTGTGAGCGATGATTTTCCGCTACCGATATTTCCTGCTATGGCGATATGCATCTGTCGTGTAAACTTACAATATTAATGGATGTCTTCGACTACCAGTCCTGGGTTCATCTTCAGGTTGATGGGATAGATTTTATTCATCTCGAGTTCCTGGCCTGTTACGCTCTTTTCGTAATTCTTCGTACCGTCGGAGGCAGTAAATGTAATGGTCGCTTCGCTACTTACAGGCCGCATAGCCACGTAGATGGGGCCTGCGGCAGCTGTACGGTTGACGGTGTAAGTGATGCTGCCGTCGCTGATAGTAAGGCTTGTAATGCTGGCGGTGATGTCGTTATCTGCATCGTCCTTGATGGTATTCAGCTTCACGATGGCGAGCATGTTCACAAGGGTGGCTGAGCCGGGAAGAATAGCCGCGCTCGACATCGTACCTTCGTAGACTGCAAGAGCGAGGTTGTTGGCAACGCTTGCAAGGGTGCCATCTTGTGTGGCAAGGGACTCGTAGCTTATCACCTCTTCGGTCATATTTTCACTTGGAAGGGTCATTGCTGCGGGATAGACATAATGCACAACTGAACTGGGCTGCGGATCTGTGAGTGCCACAGTAAACTTGGCGGTAGCACCTTCCTGGAACAAATCGTTACTAGTCAGGGCCTCGCTCACGGCCTTCACGGTCTCGCCGTTGGTATTCTGATAAACCACAGCTATCTGGTCACCTGCCGAGAAGGCTGTTGAGCCATCTGAGGCGATAGTACCTCGTGTGCAGGCGTTATCGGCGAGACTAATGGTAGTCGTCTGTATCACTGTTTGATTGGCGGGCTGAACATCCTCAATCTCTTCTGCGCAGCCACTCATCATGGCCCCCATGATAACGAGGGCGGCCATGCTCCTCAATATCTTATTGCTTGTCATTGTTTTCATTTTTATAAGCGTTAATTACCAGTTCTGTTCGTCATTAATGGTATAATTTTCTCTACCCGTAACAGAATTCACTGTCAGCGTATACTGAGCGGTCTTCGTGGCGTAGGTGTAGTTCGTACCGTCGGCAACGGTCGCGGTAATCGTGACGGAGCCCGTGCCCTTGATGGTCACTTCGCCGGTCGATGGGTCGACCTCTGCCACTTTGGTGTCCGACGATTCATAACTCACAGTGCCGTCGCCCTCTATTGTCAGCTCATTCGTGAAGGCTGTATCGCCGTATTTCTTTTCCACCGACGTCGTCGTATAACTGATGCTGCCAGCAGCCTTGTTCACGGTCAGTGTGTAAGTGACAGTCTTCGTGGCGTAGGTGTAGGTCTCGCTGTCAGCAACGGTGGCGCTGACGGTCACGGAGCCCGCGGTCAGGAAGGTCACCACGCCCGTCGCTGGGTCAATGGTCGCGCCGCAGGTATTGTCGTCGTTCACGCTGTAGGTCACAGTGCCTGTGCCCGTGTTCGAAGCGGTCTGCGCATAGGTATTCTCAGTAGCTGTTGCACTCCACGTCTGGCTGACAGCTTCATTAGCGAACGCAATATCGGCGTCACGTTTGGTGAACGTCATCTTCAGGGGCGACTGGTAATAAGTGCCCTTGGCCAGTGTAACGCCCGTCTTCGTATAAGTATAGCTGTCGGTGCCCACGATGGCGGTGAAGTAGTAGTAGAGGTCAATCGACGGACGCATCGCTACATAAAAATCGCTGGTGGCAGCCGAGGGCGTCACGGTGGTCATCCCGTCGTTGCCGTCGGTAATCACAAGGCTCGTAGCACTGACGGCTTCACCCTTAGCGTCCTGCAACGAGAACTTCACGATGGCCAACTGGTTGTAGAGTGTGACGGTGCCGTTAAGCGAGACGTGTCCTGCGGCTACGCTCAGCTTGGCATCGCTCGACTGGCAAAGGTCGAGGTCCTTGGCGATGGTGGACAGTGTGCCGTCTTGTTCCTTCAGCAGGTCGGCCTTCACCGCCTTCGTCGTCGCGTCTACGGCTGAGGCGGGATAGACCACCGTCACGTCGTCGTTATCGGCAGGATTACCAGTGATGGTACCCGAGATGGTGGCGGAGCCGTCGGTGTTCTTAGTGACCGACATTACCTCCACGATGCCATTATGTATGAGAGCCACCTCCTCGCCATCGGCAAAGGCGGTTTCCAGAGTCTTTTCGGTGATATTCTCCGTGATGGCTCTTGTCTGTGAGCCCATAGTGATAATGGCGCTGAAAGGCATGCCCTCACCCTTGGGCGCGGTCTGTTGCGTCAATGTCCCGTCGCTGGTGCAGGCGACCATCATCGTGGCCAGCGCTGCTATCATTATGATTTTTGCTTTCATATCTAAAAATCTGTTTTATCTGTGATATCTGTGTGACCTCAGAAAGGATTCTCGCCACTACCATAGCCTTCTCTGTCGAGCGTCGAGGGCTGCGCACTGATGGTCAGCGTATAGCTGGCGGTATTCGTCTCATAGGTGTATTTATTGCTATCAGCAACAGTCGCGGTGATTTTGACGGAGCCCGTGCCATTGATGGTCACTTCGCCGGTCGATGGGTCGACCTCTGCCACTTTGGTGTCCGACGATTCATAACTCACAGTGCCGTCGCCCTCTATTGTCAGCTCATTCGTGAAGGCTGTATCGCCGTATTTCTTTT
>JAEEGJ010005069.1_pt1 | contig 42483 bp, 81 predicted proteins | sample 8958761 | NCBI WGS metagenome assembly JAEEGJ01 (sample SAMN16246546, study PRJNA631951) | gut metagenome | biome: gut microbiome; feature: rumen; material: RS-attached | host: Bos | place: Iran: Karaj | collected 2018-10
CCATTAGATGAGTTCTACAAGATATACCAAATGATGGGAACTAATTACAAACAGTCATACAATGCAATATTGACAAACATGGTCCTTATGGCTAATGACACTTCTAAAGAAGGCTACGAGAAGTTCATGACTGCATTGAAAGGTCTAGGAAGGATTGACAAGAATGAGGTCATCACTCCAGAAGCTATAGTCGACAAGATGATTGGAAAACTTGACGAGTCAGAATATGAGAAAGCAAAGTCAATACTGATAGTCAACGACAAGCAGGGTGAATTCTTCTATGGGCTTCATAAGAAGTTTGGTGGAAAATATGATGACAAAATAAAGATAGTCCCATCATCTCAAGTCGGAAGGCACCTAACTATAAAAGCTTTGAAAACTCTTGGTGTAAAGAACTATATTAATATAATTATAGACTTAGAAGACTACGACAATGACAAGAAAATAAATGTGAAAGACTTTTTGAACATGAAAAATGAAGAGGTTTTGAAGAAGAATGGTGGAAAGAAGTGGTCAATTTTGATTATGAATCCTCCATACGCCGGTAGTACACATTTGAAATTCTTAGAGAAGACAATTGAAATAGCTGAGAAAGTGGTTAGTATTCAACCAACAAGATGGCTTGAAGATTCATTGTCTGCATATAAGAAATCATCTGCATTAAATAAATATGAAAATAGTATAGCTAAGCATATTAAAGAATTACAAACAATTAAAACTAATGAAAGTAAAACATTATTTAACTCTGGGTCACAAGTTAATGCTGAATTTCCAATGAATCTTGGAATATATGTATGTGATAAAGATGGTGGATATGATTATAAGTTCAATAACAAAATATTTGATAAGATCATTAAACAACTAAAAACAAGATGGTCAGATGTTATTAAACATAAAACTCCGGATAATGGAGTTGTTATTACTGGTATGGTTGGTGGCAAGGGAGGATTAACCGAAAGAACACTTGGTATGTTTGATTGGAATGAAGATGAACATTTTATATATGAAGATGGTAAACGATTAGATAATGGATTAACATTTTATGAAAATCGTCTAAAAACTGCATGGGGAAATGTTAAACCAAAGAAAGAAACGACATTTATAGAATTTAATTCTGTAAAAGAATCTCATAATTTCATTAAATTTACTAAGCTTTATTTGTTTAGATATTTAATTAGATTAGAAACAATAGATATTAATTTGCACCCAGATTTTCTGCCATTTATGAATGATTATACACATGAATGGACAAATGAAATGCTTTATAAAGAATTTGACATAACTGAAGATGAACAAAAGGAAATAGAGAATTTGGTAGATTATTATATTGAATATAATAAAAAAATAGATAACAAATGGAGAGGATAATGTTTGATATTGAAAAGTTTTTAGATTTGACATCTTATGAAGTTACTCGCAAGGACAGGCGTAAAGGTTCAAAATCAACTCAAGAGTTCTTCACTCCCTATTCCATTGTTAAGCGTATGTGTGACAAGGTGAGTGATGAAGATTGGTCAGACCCGAAGAAGACATTCTTGGAACCATCATGTGGTAATGGGCAATTTGTTATCTATATTGTTTGGAACAGGTTGCGGCATGGGATTGACTGGAAGACTGTATTGAAGACGACTTATGCGTTAGACTTGATGCAAGACAATGTAGCTGAGATGAAAGAGAGAGTCCACAAGATGCTATTACAATTATGTCATGATACATATGATAAAGCTTCAGCAACACGGATAATGAACAAGAACTTCATCTGTCACAATTTCTTCACATGGGACTTTGAGAACTGGCGGCCGATGACTGAGGAAGAGATAAAAATATCTAAGAGAAATAAATGAAGACTATAAAAGATTATTTGCAAGAACAACTATATCAAGACTTGTGCTACAAATGCTCACAAGTAGATGAGGCCGGTGGATTATATGATGGGCAGATTGAGTTAGCTTCATACATAATGAATGACTTAGAAAAGAACAAAGATAAGAAGTCATTTAAAATGAAATATGAAGCAGAAGATCTTGATTTTGAAAACATATATTTCAATGAAATAACAATATATGTAAAGTTCTGGACTCGTACTACTGTAAAAGCATATTCTGACATATTTGTTTCTCCTGAAGAAAAAGATGTATTCAAAAGATACAACTATGACAATGATTCAAAAAGACTTGACAAGATATTGATTGAAATTAATTGTCCAAATGACTTCATTAAATATTATGATGACATTAGAGGAAGGATATCACATGAACTTAATCATTGTTATACATATTTTGAAATAATTAAGGATGATTTTGAAGAGCCAGAAAAGGTGCCAGAAGAATATCATAATAGATTACATGAATGGAAAGATAAAATATATTCAAAAATTGCAAATAACATAGAACACCCTTCATTTGATGAAGCAGAACAGATATCTTATAATTTGATATATACTCTTACAAGATATGAACGCAATGCATTTTTAGCAGAAATACTTTCGTATCTTTTTGATAAGGATTCATCATTCTCTAAAGCAGAAGAAATACAGTCAAAGCTTAATAGTTCACATCAATATAATTTATATGTTGATGAAGGACCAGAAATAATAGACATAATAAAGAATAAATGGACAGAAGAAAACAAAGATGCTTTAGTCAAGGCATATAATGATGTATATGGTAATTCAAAAAATTCAAAAACATTCAAAAAAATCATAAAGCTTTTAGAGACAAAGTTAGAAGAAACTATAAAGAAAATAAACAAGAATGTAGACAAGTTATGCAAAAGATACATCGATAGAACAATAATTCCTGAAGGAAAGACAATATTCTATGATCCTCCATTTGATGAGATAAGTTTTTTGCATAATCCATATAACATTGAACTATTTTAATATGAGAGACATAAAGAATTACTTAAATGAATTTGCAAAGCCAGACAACTGCAAAGAATATCAAGTCTATGTGAACGGAAAGCTTGACAAAACTTTCACAGAGAACTCAAAGAAATGGAAAAAGAAGCCTAAAGTTGGACAAGGCTGGTATGCGGGTGGGACTGTGTTCAAGATTGTGAAGATTGAGGATGACAAAGTGTACGCTGAAGAAGACAAAGAATGCAAGCCTTAATAATGGATAAAGTTTGATGTAGACACATTTGGAAAGACAAGAACAAAATTGGCCATGTGGACATTCAATGGCTTTATGATGTTCATGTTTCATGGTTTAACAAAATGGAGCATATTGCTCCTATTGAAAAAATACAATGGTAAGCGTACCATTGTTTTTACGAAATAATTTTAAAAAGTTTGACAATATTTTAGAGAGGAATCTGAAAGATTCCTCTCTTTTTTTGAATTTTTTGTTGATTGTTTCTATATAGATTTGTAAACAGCAAAACAACTACAAAATGACACAAGAAGAATTGATACAATTTTTAAAAGAACATTTAACAATACATACCTATATTGACTGTTCATCTAGTTGTATAGAACTTACTGTGCGTCTGTGTTTAGACGGAGAAGAAATAAGTTCTTCGCAAGATTCATTTCAAATCGATTAAATACTATTAATATGTACACTAAAGAAATTGAGATCTATTTCGATGAAGAAGGCACAGGGTTCACTCACAATGGAGAATTCTATGACTGTGAACATTTAGTTGCTTTTGAGAAGGTGCAGATTCTTAATGAAGCTGAACATTCTCACAAAGATGAGATTGAGAACATGTATGACAAGGACTTACTGAAGCCGTTAAGAGTTAAATTGTATCTTGATGACAATGACAATATAATGCATCTAATGGTTGTCTATGAAATCCTTTACAAAGACCATTCAGGTGGCAGATATGCTTGTGGTGCATACCAAGTATCAAAGAACTTTTTCAAAGCTGAAGACAAAACCGTAGTTGGCTATCACCCATATCAAGACAGCATCTGCTGGTGAAAAACTATCATTATGATCAACAATACTGAAGAATATGTGTCTGTAGAAGTAGCACAACTGCTTAAGATGAAGGGCTTTGACTGGCCTTGTGATAGCTATTATGAATGGTATGAGTCTGGTGTGACTTTGTTCAAAGGATTCATACCTCAATATTCAAACAGTAAAAAGAACCACAACCGTGGAAATTCTTTGAACAAGTTCAGTCGTCCAACAGTAGCTTTCGCGATGCAATGGCTTAGAGTTGTGCACAAGCTGTTTGTTAATGTAGACTACACTACACATCCAGATATCAAAGACAAGAACTATTATGGCACCATTATAAATATGGAAGATGTGATGGAGACAATACTAGCTTTTGAAGATGCATTGACACATGAAGGCTGTGCTAACAAGCTTATCAGAGACGCACTCAATAACATGGAAAAATATGAATCAGAATTGAATTTCTAATAAAATGTTTCTATTTTAAATTGAATTTGAAACAGAATGTTTCTATGTAGAAATACAAACTAAATAAGATGACACGTCAAGAATTCAAAGAAGCAGTATTTGGAGTTACAAAGGGAAAATGTTGTGTTCCTGGGTGTTGTTGCGATGCAGTAGATGCTCACCACATATTGAACCGTCATCTTTGGAAAGACTATGGATATAGACTCTCAAATGGCGCCTCACTTTGTGAGAAACATCACTTGGACGCTGAGTTTGGAAGAATAACTCCAAGACAATGTCTTGAATATATGGGTGTCAAGAAAGAAGAGATAGAGATGCCAGAAGCTTTCAATGATATCATGACAAAAGATGAGTACATTGACTTCTTGATGAACGATGAGATAAATGTGAATGGAGAGTTGTTATGAACATTGAAGACATTGAAAATGACAAACATTGTAGTTATTGCAGACATTATTGGTCAGGTAATCAGCAAATGTACTGTTGTTTTCTAAAAAGGGCAATAACGACAAGAAGAAAGAAAACTTGTAAACATTACGATGATGTCAGAAATACAGAGCATACTTAATGAAAACCTTGTTGAGCAAATGAAAAACACTCAACAAGCACCAGACTATCATGGTGAAGGTGATGTCTATACTCACACAATGATGGTTTGCAAAGCTTTGGAGTCATTGCCAGAATTCAATGAGCTTAGTGAAGTTGAGCAAAAGATACTTTATAGTGCTGCAATGCTTCATGACATTGGAAAGACAGTCACTACAATCTTTGAAGATGGGAGATGGCATTCTCCAAAGCATGCTCCTGTTGGCAGTAGAATGGCTCGTGAAATAATGTTCAAAGACATGAATGCTGGCGGCATGGACATTTTGATGCGTAGACGTGAGGCTGTATGCACACTTGTAAAACATCACTCTTTCCCAACACATGCCATTGAAGATGAGAATGGAGTGCTTAAGCTTCATAGGATAGCTTCAAATGGTCTTCTCATGCCGGAATTCTCAATAAAGTTATTATGCATCCTTGCTAAAGCAGATTGTCTTGGAAGGATATGTGACGACCAAGAAGAGTTGATTGAGAAAATTGAACTTTGCAAAGAACTGGCTATTGAAGAAGGTTGCTATGAATTTTGTTACAACTTCCCATCAGAACAAACACGTAGAGCATTTTTGTCAGGAAATGACATTTGGAAAGACACTGAATTGTATGACAACACTTGGGGAACAGTCTATATGATGAGTGGACTTCCTGGTGTTGGCAAAGACTACACAATAAAGAAGATGCTTGGTAACATCCCAATGGTGTCTTTAGATGAGATTAGAAAAGAAAAGAACATCAAGCCTACTGACAATCAAGGAATTGTAGCTAACATAGCCAAAGAGATAGCAAAAGAATATCTTCGTAAACATCAGTCATTTGTATGGAATGCAACAAACCTTACAAATCAAATGAGAGAACAACTTGTAAGTCTGTTTGAAAGCTATGGTGCTAATGTACATATAATGTATGTTGAGAGCAGCTATGCTAAGTTGACTGCTCAAAACAAAAATAGAGAAGCAGTTGTTCCTCAGGATGTGATTGACAAAATGATTACAAAATTGTCACCTCCAGCAATTACTGAAGCAAGAAAAGTTAGCTGGATTTGCTCATCTTATTAAAATTGTTTTGAATTTTAAGCAAAACATTGAATTGTTTAGTTTTTGTTTCTATATACATTTGTAACCAATAAAAATTTACATCATGACAATCTGCCACGTTTATTCAGAATCTGCTAACTACGACAATGAATTCTATTCGGTAGCAGCCGCAAAGAAAGAAATGAAACGCCTTATAAAAGAAGGCCATACAGATGTCCACGGAAACAAGACTAAGGTTTGGGCCAATGGCGAATGGGAGAATTGCGGAGAAATCACTCTCACAGGAAGCAATGCAACCTTCATTGCAAACTCACCAAGAAACATGAAAAACAAGAACTATTAATTCTAAACAATAAATAATCATCAAATTAAACACATTATGTATAACACAGGTAAAGTGGTCGCCCAAAGTGGCATTTCAACAGCAACAGTACTCGTAATTGTCTTAGCTATTCTCAAATGGACACATGTCATCAATTGGTCATGGATTTGGGTATTTGCTCCATGGTGGATCGGTATTGCCATCGCACTCGCTGTCGCAGTCATCGCTATCGTCATCTTGGCCATCGGGTGGCTTTTGAAAATCATGCGAAGATAATACAATAAAACATAGCAAAAACATTTAAAGCCAATAGAAATATTGGCTTTTATATTTTTTAAAACAAGATTTCTATATTTTAAAGTTAATTGTTTAAAGATTATGATAAAATATGTTGAATTAGAAAACGCAGATCAAGTTTTAGAGAAACTTAATGTTTTCAGAAGCCATGGTTGGAGTCTTAATACGCAATATACTCAAATAGTTCCAACACTTTATGGCAAATATTTATTGTATTATGATGAAAAATTAGACTTAGAATAATATGAAGAACGTTGGTGTAATGTCAATTGGCATTAAGTTGCCAATTTTAAAAGAAAGTGATGATGTAAAGACTGAAGTTGTGAAAGCAGTACTTAATTCAACTTTCATTAAGTCAACAACAGAATTTGTTGACTCTAACACTACAAAGTCAGGATATAAAGCAGAAGAAGTAAAAGAATATGACTTGAACAATAGAGATGTCATTGGTATCACCGAATCATTAGTTGCTCGTTTGACTGGCAATTATGTGACTGTTGATGAGATTGCTTCTTGGATCAAAAACAAGTTTGGAGAAGTAAAGAACATTTATGTGCTTAATCCAATCTATTCAAGAAACAGATTTTCAATGATTCTTAAGGCTTTTGCTCGTGCTGCATCATCTAAGATTGTCATTACAATGCCTCCTTATGATGAAGTAGGTAATCCATCTGGCAGGAACAAGTTTACTGGTGTAGATATTGAGCAATATTATTTTGACGTAATCAGTAAAGAAGAATGTAGTACAGTATTTTATAAGCATGACTTCAGAACTTTGGGACTTCCTTTTGACAAAAAAGACTCATTAATCATTTATTGTGGATTACATGACTACAAAGAAATCAAACAAGAATTTTGCCCTTATGACAATTTTATTACATTAGCTGACATATTCAATGACAAATGTGAATATGGTTTGCTTGGATCTAACAAGGCTACTGAAGAGAAAATCAAGTTGTTTCCAAATGGAGTTGAGGCTCAAAAACTTGTAGAAGACATTCAAAAAATGATTTTTAAAAAGACTGGAAAGAATGTTGAAGTCATGATTTATGGAGATGGCTGTTTCAAGGATCCGGTTGGTGGCATTTGGGAGTTTGCAGATCCAGTAGTTTCTCCAGCATACACAAAGGGACTTGAAGGCAGGCCAAATGAAATAAAAATCAAAGCTTTTGCTGATGACAAGTTCAAAGACTTAAGCAAGTCTGAATTGACTAAGGCTATAAAAGAAGAGATAAAGTCTAAGGACTCTAATCTTGTTGGAAACATGGCTTCTCAAGGAACTACTCCAAGACGTTATGTTGACTTGCTTGGATCACTCATGGATTTGACATCAGGAAGTGGCGACAAAGGAACGCCCGTTGTGTTGATTAAGAATTATTTTAATAATTATTCAAATGATTAATTATGGGAATATTCAAGTTGAAAGAACATAATAAAGATAGAAGTTTTATACCAAAAATTATTGTGAATTATCCTGTTGAGTTTTTGGGAGAAAAAGATTGGCATTTAAAAAATGATTGCTTTGCTAATTCTACAGACAATAATTATTGTGCATTTATTTTTACTTCTCCATTATTTGCGTCATGTGACATGCATCTTATTTTAAATGAAAACTATAAATTAATACAAATAGGAAGTAGATATACTGAACTTATACAAATTTATAATGATGGACATAAATATTATTCATATAAATGGTTACCTATATTGCAATTAATAAAGCAGGAAGATAACATTTCAATGATTAATTCTTATGAATTATGCAAAAAATATTTTAAGAATGAAAAAATATCTGATGTAAATAATTAAATGAATACATATAGGGTTGGAGAGGGCTTTGGACCATCTGGAAAGACAATTGACAAAGACTCAAAATGGTTTAATGATTATGATTCTGCAAAATAATATGCTAATCAAGTTAAAAAGAAACTTTATGTTTCTATGAATCACAAAAAATACGTTGAGATACAATGAGACACAACAAGATAGGATCAAATGAATCAGACTTTGTAAAAGACAAAAGGAAAAACCATTGTGCTGGATGCATGAATGAAAATGGTTATTGTTCTGCACAAGAAGTGTTGATGTGTTGGCTAAGAAAAACTTATTTACCAAAAGATGAATGGTATAAAGCTATGATGTCTGACATAATGACAAAGAATGTAAACGACATATCTGATGAGATCAATAGACAAATACTTGAAGATATCAAAAAAGAAAGAAAGATATGAATGAAGAACATATTACAGTAGAAACTGTTGAATTAGAATCTATAAATACTGGATGGGATGTTTATTATGACATGATGGCCAAAATAAAAATTCCAGATGGTATTGGTATCAATTGCGAAGACAAAGTGAAAATTACATATAAAGTTGAAAAAGTATAATGTTATGAAGAAAAATTATTATGTTGTTGACGAAGATGAAATCAAAATAAAGAAAGCTTTGTTAGATCTTGACAGCAATGAATGGCATTATATGTTTGAAAGTGAAGATGGCATAAAACATAAAGATCCAGTTGCTTGTTCAAGATGCAAAATGGTCAAGTATTATAATGAGCTTACTGATGATGAAAGAATTCGTACAGGAAAATCTTATAAAGAACAAAATATATTCGAAAATGAAGAAGATGCTAAAGTTAGACTTAGAGTTGTCATAAAAGAGAAATCATCTAAAATAAAGAAAGATATAAACAAGTTGGAGAAAGAAAGAGAAAAACTTATAAATATGTTGTTTAATGTTTAATGGAGACTTACAGAGTCAATGAAAGTTTTTTTACCTTCAAAAAAATTATTGGCAAAAAACAAAATAATTCATATATTTATAAAAAACAATATTTAAAAGACAGAAAAGAAAATAATATATGTCTATAAATTATAAAAAGTATATATTGACATATACAAGAAAAAATATTGAAGTTAATTAAAGATAATGACGGAAATAGACTTAGATGATGAAAAAGTTTTAAAGTACTTTAATAAATGGAAACGACCGCCATTTTATAGAATACAAAAAGAATATAAAGATTACTTATTAAATAGGTTTGATGATTTATCATCTCTTGACGAATTGTTAAAAGTCAAAGAATCTTATTATAGATTAATGCATACAAATGAAAATTTTTATTGTCCTATATGCGGAAAATCTAAAAAATTTAAATATCAATCATTGTCATATTATAAAACATGTGGAGATAAAGAATGTAATTATAAATATAAAATTATTACATTTAAAGATCATTATAATGGATTAGTGAATGTTTTTCAATTAGAAGAAACAAAAGAAAAATGCAAGAAAACATGGTTAAAAAAATATGGAGTTGTTAATCCTTATAATATAAAAGAAATAAAAGAAAAATGTGTTAAAAATGCTCACACAAAAGAAGCATTAGAAAAACAAAGAAAAACAACATATGAAAAATATGGAGTTATATGTAATTTATTAAGTGAATCAGCAAAAGAAAAATCAAAAGAAACTAATTTAAATAAATATAATAGTGAATATTATCAATCAACAGATAAATTTAAAAAAATAGTTTCAGATAAACTAAAAAATAAAACTGAAGAAGAACGAAATGAAATAACAAGAAAATATAAAGAAACTTGTTTAAAATTATATGGAGCTGAGTCACCTGCATCATTAAAATATTTTCATGATAAAATTGATTGGAATAAATTAATAAAGAAACAATATGAAACAAAAAAGAAAAATGGTACTCTTGGTGGACCACATTCTAAAATGGAAGAACATTCATATGATTTAATAAAAGAAAAATATAGTGATGTAATAAGACAATACATATCAGATGAATATCCATTTCCATGTGATTTTTATATACCTTCATTAAATATATACATAGAATGTCAATATTATCCAGCTCATGGAAAACACCCATATGATTCAAATAACATTAATGATGTAAAATATGCAGAATATCTTAAAAATACAAGATTTGGATCATATGTGTGGACTATAAGAGATGTTAAGAAAAGAAATATTGCAAAAGAAAATAATTTAAATTATTTAGAGTTCTTTACTATTTTAGAATTAAAAACATGGTTAAAAGAATATAATGGAAAATAAGAATCCAATACAATATAGAACAATAACTGATTTTCTTAATAATGAATATTTTGATTATTCTATGTATGTTATAGAAAATCGTGCATGTCCATCTGTAGTTGATGGATTTAAAACTGGAGCAAGAAAAATTCTTCATGCAGCAATGAAAGGATCACTAAAAAATGGTGAAACAAAGAAAGTTACTGCGTTAAGTGGAGAAACGATGACATATTCACTCTATCAGCATGGTGACGCAAGTCTATCAGGGACTATCATCACTATATCTCAAGACTTTAATTTTAACTTAAATCCATTATATATTGATGGACAAAATGGTTCATTGAGATCTCAAGACGCAGCTAGTCCTCGTTATCTTTATGTGCGTCATTCAAAGTACACTGACATTTGGAAGACTGACTATGACTTGTTAGAGTTTGAAGAGGAAGAGGGACAAAAAGTTGAGCCAAAATACTATTTGCCAATTATACCTGTTATTTTGACGGCTGGACAAATAGGAATGGCCCCTGGTTATAAGTTCTCATGCATTCCATATAATCCATTGAACATAATTGATATATGCTCAGAGTACATCAAAACGGGTTCTATTTCAAAATGTGCAAGACCTTATATTAGAGGCATAAAGACATATAACTGGAAACTTGTCACCGCACAAGATGGTGAGAACTATTGGATGAACTATGGTGAATGGTCTTACAACAAGTCTAAGGATTTGATGTATATAACAGATCTTCCTTATGACATGACATTCAATGACTTTGAGACATTGCTTAACAAATATGTTGAAAGCAATTATATCAAAGACTGGAAAGACTATTCAAAGAATGGACAAATCAATTATATTGTCCAGTTTGAGTCAGGACGAATGAAGGCTGAAATTGGTGATGAGAATACAGATACTCGTCTTCCAAACAAGTTCAAGTTGATAAAGAAAGTTCCAGCTGACAATCTATGGGTAATTGATGAAAACAAGAAAGTCAAGCATTTTCTTACTCCAAATGATCTTATAAAATATTTTGTTGATTTTCGTCTAAAGAAATATAATGACAGAAAGACTTTGTTAATCAGTGTTCTTGAAAAAAGATTAGATGAGAATTCAAATCTTTGCAAGTTCATCAAATTGATTATTGAGAACAAGATTAAAATCAATAACAGACCAAAAGCAGAAATCAAAGAAGACTTGAAAAAACATGACTTGCCTGAGTCATTGCTAAGTGTGCCAATCTCTAAACTCACAAAAGAAGAGTATGAAGCCTTGTTGAAAGAGAATGAAGACATCAAACAAGAGATTGCATATATAAAGAACACTACAATACAGGACATGTATTTGAAAGATTTGTCAGAACTTAGAAAAAAGATTGAGAAAGACTTTCCTGAAGATGACAATCCAAACAAGACAAAGTTTGAAGGGACATTCAAGCAAGACAAAGACAAAGAAAAACTAGAGAAGCTTAAAGAGAAAGAAAAGAAGACTAAAGAAAAAGTAGCCAAAGACAAGGAAAAAGCCAAGAAAGAAAAAGACAAAGCAAAGGCTAAGAAAGAAAAAGAAAAAGCTGCTAAAGAAAAGGAAAAAGCTAAGAAAGCAAAGGAAAAGGAGAAGGCTGCTAAAGAGAAGGAAAAAGCTAAGAAAGCTAAAGAGAAGGAAAAGAGGGCTAAAGAGAAAGAAAAGCTTGAAAAACAAAAAGCCAAACTAGAAAAACAGAAGGCTAAAGCAAACAAATGATTGATTGTATTTTTTGTAATATAAGTAAAGAAAAGACAATACATGAAGATCCTTATTGGATTACAATATATGATGAGTTTCCTGTAAGCAAAGGTCATGTATTGATTATTCCAAAAAGGCATATAAGCAACATAACAGAATTGAAGTCAAATGAATGGGCTTATTTGTTCAGTGCTATAATGTTCATTGAAGGATATTTGAAAGAGAAATTCAATTGTGATGGATTCAATGTTGGAATAAATCAAGGCAAAGCATCTGGCCAGACAATTGAGCATTTGCACATACACGTAATTCCAAGATACAATGGTGATATTGAGGATCCAAAGGGAGGAGTGAGAGGAGTCATTCCACATAAAATGAAATATTGACAGACATAAGAATTTATTATTAATCAAATAATTAATAAATTCTTATGTCTTTTTTCAGTAAAATAAAATCATTGTTGGGTGGCTCAACTAAGAAACAAGAGCCAGTTCCAGAACTAAAGCCAAAAAGGGCTACAGGTGTTTACACATTGCCAACATACACTCCTCAAACATCTTGGCAGTGTGATCCAAACAAACCATTAGAGCCAGTTCCACCAGTAAACACAAAACCTAAAGAAGAGCCAAAGCCTGAAGTCACAAAAGAAGACTTCTCAGGTTTAGTTGTCATGTTAGACAATGGACATGGTGAAGAGACTCCAGGAAAACGTTCTCCTGATGGAAGACTTAGAGAATACTCTTATGCAAGAGAGATTGTAAAGATGATCAAAGCAGAACTTGACAATCTTGGAATTGAATACTATATTGTAGTTCCTGAGACAAGAGATGTCAAGCTAAAGACAAGAGTAGCAAGAGCAAACAAGAAATATGAAGAGATAAAAGCTGCTAAGAAGAAAGCTATCTTCATTTCAGTACATTGCAATGCTGCTAAGAATGGTGAATGGTACTCAGCTCGTGGCTGGAGTGGATGGACAAGCAAAGGTCAGACTGCTGGTGACAAGTTAGCAGATTGCTTGTATGAAGCAGCACATGAAGTACTTGATCCAAAGAAGATACAAATAAGAAAAGACAAGAGTGATGGTGATGAAGATTGGGAAAACAATTTCACAGTCATAACAGAAACTAACATGCCAGCTTGCCTTACTGAGAACTTCTTCCAAGACAACAAAGAAGATGTTGCATATCTGTTAAGTGATGAAGGAAAGAATGATGTAGTAAAGATACATGTTGAAGGAATCAAGAAATACATTAGAAAGTATGTAAAGAAGAAATAATAAGTTTACAATTATATTGAAAAATCCTGTAAAAAGCTTTTTACAGGATTTTTTATTTTTTAAAAAATTACTATATTAATTAAATTTATTTAACATTTAATGCCTAATATTAGAAGAGAAATATTAAGAAGTGATGAAACAATAGGAACTTTAGCATATATAACTGATGTATGGAGTGCTGCAATTGCTGGACAACAATTAAAGTACCAACAAACGGTTGCAGTTGGCAATGGAACATCTTATACATATCCAAGAGCTATGTATACTTATACATCAATAGCTACTCCAGAAACACCAACATCTGACAATTTTCCAATGTATTTAGGGCAGCTAGAAAGTCTTCAACTATATTTTAATCCTGAAAACACAAATGCTGCACAAACATATGGATTTTATTTGATTGACACAAATGACCCAGCATATGAATTGTATGAACAAAACAAAATAATGGATATGTTGAGCACATTAGATATTTACTATATCACAGTATATACAGATGGAACACATATATTAGTGTATGACCCAAACGTAGTAGCAAGCTATGATGGTTTCTATATATTGGGAACTACATATGATGAAAGAACTGTTGTCAGAATGATTGATAATGCTAGGCAAAATGGATATTCTGTTGAGCCATTAGAGATAATTGCAAACTATTTTTTGGCAAGTGTTGGCTTAAATGAAACAAGAGCCAATAGTGGAACAAGAAATCTTAGTGACAAACAAGTTCAAATATATCCACCAGTGATATATTCACCAATATATAACTTGAGAAGAGGAAATTCAGAATATGAATGGAATTTCAACGTGAATAATATGTCATATTTAGCACCAATGACTTCACAAACAACATATTTGTTTAAAGAAATATTAAAAGTGCAATATAGTGTTAGAGGTGACATGCAACAAAAGACTATTGTCAATATTCCTTCATTTAATCCAGCAACAGAAAGCAATTCAAATAGATATGCTTATATTGTCGGCAATACAGTGTCAATAAGAGATCCTTTGTTGCCAAAGCTTCCAGAATCAACAACAACAATATATCCAAACACATTTCCAACAAATACTTGTTCATTTGTGAACATACGTTTGAACAGCAGTATTGTGAATGAACTTAAAGACAAATATGCAACTACATATTTTCCATTAGCATATGATGTTAATTCAAACGCTTCAAGTACTGACTTACAAATACTTAGAAGACAATTTACTTTAGGCTCATATATATCATTTCAGACACTTTATCATTCTGGAAATGACTTTTCATATCTTGGATTTTATGAAGCGGCAAATAACACTTTCTTGACACAAGACAATGTATTCACATTTATGCCAGAAACAACCGGATTATGTGGATTCAATTATAAAGCAACAAATTATGCAGCAAATGGAAATGTCACAATAGACAATACTGTCGACGCTTGTGATCAAATGCCATCTAAGATAATGAACATTTTCTTGATAAAACTATCGTCGCAATCAATCACAGATCAACAACTAAACAAATTATCGCTTGTAACACATTATGCCAACAGCGGAACAAATTCTTCATGGATTTTGAACACTGATTTACAAAAGGATAGTTTTCCTTTTACAGAATACAAAATGACATATTTGACAAACAAAATATTACATGAATTGTGTGAGATTAATGAGACATCAGTTGCTGAATCACAACCGTTAATAAGAGGATTCAATGTCACTGCGGTGCCAAATAGTAATGATAGCAATCTTCCAGCATTCACACTATATACATTAGTTGATAACCATATATCATGGAGAGCACAAACTGCATCTTATGTGACATATAATTTCATATATAATAGTGCAAATGGAAGAAACATGTTCGGACTTTGCTCATACACATATAGACAATTAATAAGTCATGATACTGCAAGCTATTATGACTTGAACATTTCATATGAAGGAGGATCAACATCAGGTGTTGCATATACAACAAATAACACTAATGTAGTTAATGTTGGAACTGCTACATATTATCTTGTTGCTGCAAATGTTGTTGTGCCTTGTTGGGTAACAGCATCAAACATTACAACTTTATGTTTAAAAAAGGGATTGCTAATATCGCCTAAAGTCATATATGCTAAAAAACATTCAATGACAGGCAATTTCTACATGTCATATCAATGTTAAAATTTTTTAATGATTGACTATCAAAAATTTATAATAACTAATTGGTAATCAATCATTTATTTTTTATTTTTGAGTTAATTTTTATTTATTTTTATTATATGCATATAGATTATTAATCTATATTAATAAGTTACATAAAAAAATATTCATATAAATTTTATGAAGGTAATCAAACGAGATGGTACTCCTCAAGAGTATGATTTTATGAAAATTGCCAATGCTGTAACAAAAGCTTTTCAAAGTGTAGAACAACAAGTTCCAGATAAATTTTTAGAACAAGTAAAAGAGTCAGTTGAGAAAGTTGTCATTTCAAATAATGGCGATGGCACTCCAATTGAAGAAATTCAGGACACAATTCAGAAAGAGCTTATTAAGAGAAACAAGTATGAGGTAGTAGAGGCATTTATCAATTACAGAAGAAAGCGTGAAGAGATACGTGAACAAAACTCTGATGTAATGAAACAAATAAAGATAAAACTAGCTGCAACAGATGTCCAAAACCAGAATGCTAATATGGATGAAGCTTCATTTACTGGTCGTTTGGGAGAAGCATCAAGTGTTGCTGCTAAAGATGTAGCTTTGAAGCATATGTCAAAGATAGGTCGTAAGAATCATGAAGACAACTTTGTGTACATTCATGACTTAGATCATTTTGAGATTGGAGACCATAATTGCTTAAGCATAATGTATGACACTTTGCTTGCAAATGGATTCAAGACACGTCAGACTGATGTTCGTCCAGCAAGCTCTGTAAACACGGCATTCCAGCTTATGGCTGTCATTTTCCAACTTCAATCATTGCAACAATTTGGTGGAGTCTCATCAACACATATTGACTGGACAATGGTCCCTTATGTTAGACTATCATTCTTGAAACATTTCAAAGATGGTCTTAAGTACATTGAAGAATATGATGAAAAAACAAGAGATGAGATTATCAATGAAATTATTGGATGTGAAAACAACACTAATGAATATGAATTCAAAGAAGCAGTAAAGAAGATATCTGTGTTTGATGAAAAATATAAGAGTCATGAGCATTCTTGGCAATATGCTATTGACTTAGTTGAAAGAGAGACACATCAGGCTGTTGAGGGATTCTATCATAACTTGAACACATTGCAATCTCGTTCTGGTGGTCAGTTGCCATTCACTTCAATAAACTATGGCACATGCACATTACCTGAAGGAAGAATGGTTACACAAGAACTTTTGAAAGTTTGCATGGAAGGTCTTGGAAAAAATGGAGTAACATCTATTTTCCCATGTGGCATATTCCAATATAAAAAGGGAATAAATGACAAACCAGGTACTCCAAACTATGATCTCAAGAGAATGGCTTTAGAGTCAACAACAAAACGTATTTATCCAAATTATGCAAATTGTGACTGGTCTAATCAAGTCAACTGGTTCAATATGGATAGAAAGATGAAACAAGAGTATATTGACTCATTAGATGCATTAACATATAATACATTGTTCTGTAAAATATCTGAAAATCCAAAAGTATGTCTAGAAAAAGTTGGACTATACAATGACTTAGATGATGGCGCAACAGTCAAAGTTGACATGACAGAAAAACCTATTGAATATTTCAGTACAATGGGTTGTCGCACAGTAAATGGCTTAGATGTAAACGCAATTGACAACTTCAAAGCTAATGTGCAACATATAATTAATGGTGAGTTTGACAAGATTGACGATGTATTCTCTGGAGTGCAAAAAGATGGTCGTGGAAATATTTGTCCAACAACAATAATAATGCCTACAATTGCTGCTACTGTAATAAAGAAACTCAACAAGAAATTTGAGAATTCTGACCTTACAGATGAAGCAAAACAAGAGATGATATTTAGAGAGTTCATGAACTTGTTAGACAAGAAGATACATGAGGCAAAAGATATGCTGCTTGAACGTTTTAACCATATTTGCTCGCAATCTCCAAAGTCTGCAAAATTCATGTATGACAATCACGCTATGGCTGGCTATCATGAAGAAGAGGGAATCATTTCAGCTTTGAAACATGGAACACTTGTTATTGGACAACTTGGCATGAGTGAGACTTTGTACATTTTGTTTGGTTTTGATCATACTACTGAAAAAGGAATGGAATATGCTAAACAAATAGAGAAGATGTTCAATGTTCGTTGTGGAGAGTTCAAGCAAGAATACAAGCTCAATTTTGGTGTATATTACACTCCAGCTGAGTCACTTTGCGGCACTGCATTGAGAAAGTTCAAGAAAGACTTTCCAGAGTTTGACTTAGAACATGTCACATATTACATTGACAATGAAGGAAACAGAATAGAGAAAGAGTGGTTCACAAACTCAATTCACGTTCCTGTAGAGTATGAATGTGATCCATTCCAAAAAATTGACATAGAAAGTCAGTTGGTCAGCTTGTCAAATGCTGGTTGTATCACTTATGTTGAGGTTGGAGAAGTACCTTATAATAATATAGATGCTATTGAGAAACTTGTCGACTATGCAATGGAACATGACATTCCATATTTTGCTATCAATCTTAAGATATCTCAATGTCATGAATGTGGTGAAAGAATTTGGGATTTGAGCATGACAAAATGTCCAAAATGTGGATGTGAGAAAATTGACCAGTTAGGTCGCGTGACGGGATATTTGAGCACAACAGTAGAACATTTCAATAAAGCTAAACAAGCTGAATTCAAAAACAGAACAAATCATTTCAAGAACTAATTATGCTTAGAATACTTAATATAACAGCTCCAGACATAAACAATGGAAATGGCATCCGTGTGACCTTATGGGTCGCCGGATGTCTTAACCATTGCAAAGGATGCCATAATGAATGGACATGGAATTTTGATCAAGGTAGAATATTCAGAGAAAACAAAGAAGAAATATACAAAGAGCTTTCTGAATGGTTAGATAGAGACTATGTTGAAGGCTTGACATTCTCTGGTGGTGATCCAATAACTCAAGATGATGATGGATTGAGAGAAGAGATTGAGATAATTGAATGGTTCAGAAAAAAATATCCAGAAAAGAACATCTGGCTTTATACTGGCAAGGTTTATGAAGAAGCTATAGCAATACCAAAATTCAATCTAAAAGATTTGAGATTGAGAAAGAAAGTCATAAAGCATAAGAAACTCATAAAGGAGATTTTTGAAAAGATAGATGTTCTTGTTGATGGACCATATATTGAAGAATTGAGAGATGTGTCACATTGCCCATTCAGAGGAAGCACAAACCAAAGAATAATACCTATGCAAATTTATGTAGATGGTAAAACCATAATGTAAAACTATAAAAAAGCTAGAACTTCTAGCTTTTTTTAATATTAACTATTAAATTTTATGTGGTTTATTTTTAATAAAATTAATTTCAATAGAATATGAAACCAATTAATGAATATCTAAATATTGATGAAAGTGTAACTAAGTTAAATGACATAAACAATTATGGCAAGACATGGACAACTGAACATGATACTATTGAATTTGAAGACATGATCAAGAATTTCTTGAATGGTGCTTTAGCTGGATTAGAAGAGAATTTGAAAGCTTATGAAGGCAGTGACAGTGATGTAGCTACAATAGAATCAGACACTAAACTAGTCAAAAAGCTTCTTCACATAATTGATCATCCAGTAATGTGGAATAGTTAAATAATATTGAAAACAAATTCTAATTATTTTTAACTATATAATATTGTTTAGAAGACATGAAAAGATTGAAAGACTATATATTAGAAGACATTGATGATGAATTTGATCCAGAGCCAACAGTAAACCCATTAGACTACAATGAGCTTAAAGAGAAAGTAAATCTAGCTTTGGTTGGTGATATCAAAATGTACACTGAAGATGGAGATTTCAGAGAAAGAAAAGAAGCTATAGCAAACTCTTTCAAGCAAAAGCTTTCTATAACAGAGGTTAATGTTGACAGAATAAAGAAGACTAAGATATTTGAGTATTATATTATGCACTTGTTGCAAGCATACAAGAAGAACATTGATGAGAATATGAAGTTGAATGTGTCAAGCGAGAATGAACTAAGGCATCAACTGGCAACAGACATAATATTGCTAATCAAAGATCAAAACACAATAGAATAAATGAAGATGAGAAGTTCAGTTGAATTTCTCATTTTTTATTTCTATTTATCATTATCTAAAACAATTTTAAAATGAACAAGAAGACTGCATTATTCGTTGCAACAGGATTGATTGTTATAGCACTTGTTTTTGGTGCATATTGGGTGTCAAGTGTGAAAGATGAAAGTGAATATGTAAAAACTGAGATTGAAAAATTTTATGAGCCAATGCACCTAAATGATTCACTAATTCATATCAATTTATGCTATGAGAGTTGTGCATTGATTGGTGTTGACACAAACAGTGTTTTTGTACAAGCAAACAACATTGAAAATGTCTCATATGGAGACAATACACATGTGATTGGACTATTTTGTCATGGAGATCCAAAATTCATGATTCAAGGAAAATGGTTTTCAACACTTTATTATATAGAAATAGACTTAGACACTGTATTGAAAGTTCATAACAATCAACTTGACAATATATCTATAACATACAATTAAATGTATTATGAGAACAAACGAAGAAAAATATGAAGCAATTTGTGATTTTCTTGACAAAGTCAAAATTAATAAGATTACTGTCTTGACTGGTGACAATGCATCAGGAAAATCATTGATTCGTAAACTTCTTTGGCAATCAGTTTGTGAGCAAACAAATGATGATCGTAAGCCATCTCAAGCAATCATTGACATGTCCATGGAAAGACGTACTGGTTCTTATGCATCACTTGGAGCTCTTTCCGGAATGTTTAGAGATGACAGTTGGATTGCAACTTCTGTAGCTTCTATCAGGTTTATTGAAAACATCACTCATTATACTGAAGAGAAACAAATTGACAAACGCTACATCGTTTTCGATGAGCCTGAGGTTGGTTGTGGAGAAGAGGTGCAACTTGGAATTGCAAACTTTATTAACTCAAAAAAAGAATATTTTGAAAAGTACACACTTGGAGTACTCATAATTACACACTCAAAACATATTGTGAAGAATGTTGAATGTGATGAATTCTTCAATCTTGAAGGAAAGACAAAAGAAGAATGGCTTAACAGAAAGATAGTTGCAAAAGATCCTATTGAGCTTGAAAAAGAAGCTGACTCATTCTTTATTTTCCTTAGAGACAAGCTTACATCTTCTAAAGCTTAATTCATGCATGTTTTTGTAAAATTGTTTTGAATTTATGTTGATTTGTTTCTATATGTTATTGTAACCAACAATAACTACAATGGAAAATCTCGACTATTATAAATCAGTCATAGGAAGATCAAGGAACAAATATCACGCTAAAATCAAAGCTGAGAAGACAAACTTCTTGTTCTTGTCAGATGGTACAATGATTTATGATTACTACAAGTTTGATTCATATCTTGATGCGCTGATTGATGCAATCAAACAAGGTGAGGACATTGATGAAATGATTGCTTTGGTGTTTCCTGAGAAGGTTGACCACTCAATCATGAAGGAGAAACTTCAAAAAATGTTGAACAAATAAATCTAAACAAACATGAAAAACAGACATTTTTGCATCCTTTACCTTAACAAAGCCAAGTATGTTTTCGTCACAAACGAAGACAAGTCAGTAAAGCTGTTCAATTCAATTGATGAGGCCAAGTCAAAGATTGACAATATCAGAAAAGAGAACACTCATCCTCTTTGTTTGAATCATCACGTCACCATATATGAGTATGAAGGATCAACAATTGTAGGTGTTGGAACAAAGTATTAATCGAAAATCATAGCAACATGACTAATATTGTTGAAATAATACTTTTTATCATCTGCATTATACTTGCAGGTTGTAAAATGTACATTGAACATATACAGAAGACGTTTGTGCTTCAAAATAATGAACAGTACAAAGCATTCAAGTTTTTGACAAACTATCCTGGTGCATCATTTGTCAGCTCATTAATAGCTTCGGTCATCAATGGTGCAATGTGGTTTTACATATTTTATTACATATTCATAAAGTGACATGAAAAGAATTGGAGTATTTCCCGGAACATTTGACCCATTCACATTGGGCCATAAGTCAGTAGTAGAGAAAGCGTTTGACTTGTTTGATGAGATTCATATTGTCATTGGAGTCAACCCTGACAAGAAATGTATGTTCTCACCAGAAGTCAGAGCAGAAATAATCAAAGAGACATTTCCTTTTAATGACAATATCAAGATTGTCTTCTGGCCTGGGTTGATGATTGACTATTGCAAGAAAGTTGGTGCCAAGTACATGATTAGAGGTATTAGAACTGGTATGGACTTTGACTATGAAAACAACATCAAGTATGCTGAGAAAAAGATTAATCCAGAGATAGAGACATTGTATTTCATAACAGATCCTGAATATGCGGGAGTAAGTTCAAGTGTTGTGCGTGAACTCATAAAGAATGATCATTATGAAGACATTTTCAAGTTCATTCATACAACAGTAAATGCAACATTATTATTCCCAGAAATAATTGACAAATGATAAAAAAGACTATACATATCATGATGGGCTTGCCTGGGAGTGGCAAGACAACTTATGTTGAAGAACATACTGCATTGCAGCCTAATCATCGTGTGATTTCATTAGACAATGAGTATTATGGGAAGCGTGATCCTATCAATTACGCTGCTCAATATGCTGTTGACTATGTGAAAGACTATGGATGTTGTGTTGACAACATATGGATTGACGGGCTTATTTTAAGCTATGAAGACATTAGCAAGTTAGTTGATAAAATCATCTATGAGATGTCAAAGGCAAGTACAGAAAGCTGGCTTGTGTTCAGTAATGAACTTATTAGTGTCACAATCAATATTCATCAATATGAATGCAATCGAGAGAATTGTTTGCATAATGACATTAATCGTTACAACAATGGTTATCGTGAATTGCCAAGCAAAATCTCTATAGAGTCTACTCCATACGTTGTTCTTAATAAAAAACAAATTGAAAGTATTCAAAACAAGTGCTTAGAAAGCTCTGAAAATGAAGAAATGGATTTGAAGTATATCAAATTCAATTTTGAATACGAACTTCTTCCAGTTAAGAAATGTGGCATCTGGGAACTTTACTATAAAAATAAAGGAACAACAAATCCTAACATTTTGGAGTCAAACAGTTGGTCAAGAGGTGGCTCCTGGTGTGATTATAGAGGTTGTCATGGATCTATTGAAGCAGATGATCAACCAGAGTTCACTGAACTTGACAATATTCTTTTGGAGACTTGTCCTAATCTTCCTATATTGATGTACAAGAAGATCTATAAAGAATATGTCAAGATAATTGAATATTCTGAAAAAGATTACTATGGTGGTACAGAATATAGAGCTAAATATATTGCTAACATGAAGGCTATATATGACTACTTAAGAGAAAAGAACTTAATTGAGGAATAATATGACAGTAAATGAAATCATAGACAAAATAAAGTTTGCCATTGAAATGTGTGGTGATGATGGAAATGATCCATTTAGTAGGGAAGAGCGTGAAGAGATGTTCAATTTCCTTAATGCTCATAAACTTACTGAACATGGACATAGCACATGGAGTAGAGGAGAAAAACCACGTTGGAAAGAAGGAGATATTCTTGCATACTATGAATATGCATCAGATTGTGAAGGAGAATATGCTCTTGGAGAAATTGTCAATGTGACATTAGATGAAGGTTTTTGTGATTGGTTATATGAGTTCAGTGATGGAAGTGCAGAATATGAAGAACATCTTGTAAATCGTTATGAATGCTATACAATTTCACAAGAATATTACAACAAACATTTTAATAAAGACAATTAATCACATATTTAATAACTACTAAATTACAACACAAATGAAAAAGAAATCTTTTAGTTTTGGAAAATTCATTCTTATTGTCATCTGTTGTCTTGTTGCAAGTGCATTTGCATTCAAGTATGCTCAGGAAAAACTATATTTTGACAGATTCAACAAACTAAATGAAGAAGTGACTGAACTTGAGGAAGAGACAAACATCTTCAATTCGATTGCTGAAAAAACAAGAATGTTTGCCAAGACAAAAGGTCTTGAATTTGCAGTAGGATCAATGGTTCTTCCTGACAATTATTTGCAGGATTGCAAAGGACAAATTGAGTCAAATTGCAAGAAAATACAGGACAGTTGCTATATTGATGAGTCAAAGATCAAGCAAGTTGAAAAAGACTTGAAGTATTTCAGATATTTCTATAAGATTTTGAATAGCAACAAAGTGTTGAGAGAATTGGATGAAGATTTGATTAGCAGAGCAAATCGTGTCATTGTCAACACAAAAGACATTAATAAGAAATGCGAAAACTTGACTATAGAATGTATGTCCATTTTTGAAAAATATGTAGACATGTATCAAGAATTTGTCAAAATCAAGGAAGATGCTGCCGGATATTTGAAAGCTGGTGAAGATGTCTTGGACAAGACCATGCAATTCATTGAAGATCAAAGAATTCAAGACTCTTTGAAAACTGTACCAATAGACACTATTAAACATTAAGAAACAACTTCAAAATGAGTGTCATATTAAGTTATGATGCTCATTTTCTTTAAAACAATAAGTCATGACACAATTAGAAAAAGACTATTTTGAAACATTCACTTTGGAAAGACTTAAAGCTTTCTATAAAGCTGTTGCAAAAGAGACAGAGTTTGGCCAATATGACTATGACTATAGTAATGACAATCCAGTATATAATGGTGGAAGCTATGTGAAAAGAGCTTGGATGAGACCTGGTGGAAAAATCATTTGGGTGAAGATCAACAAAAGAAAAATACGTCAAGCTATTGAAGAAAGAGAAAAAAGTTTGAATTTAAAATGAATTGTTTCTATATATGAATGAGAATAAACATCTATCAAAATGGAACAATTACACAATGTTTTCGAATTCTTATCCAAAAAAGAAAATATTTTGGAGGTATTGAAGGAATTTCATCCTGAAGCCATAAACATTTACAATAATTTCATGGATGAAAATATTGTAGAGTTTTATGCTAACTTGTCAAATGACATGAAAGCAAAGTTTTTAGAAATAATCAACAATAAAATCAACAACAAATGAATACCGACAAAAAACCTCTTTACAGAAAAGTAAGCAAGACAACTCATAATGGGTTTGAACATGCAGACTATGGTGTAAACAAAAGAAGCCGGTATGCTCGTCATACTAAAGAAGGTATGAAGCGTAGTATGAACACTCAGCAAGATAGCCGTGGTCATGGCTTATACGACTATACTCCGCTTTTTATGTTCCTTTTGAAACAAGAGGGAAGGGACTGGGATGAAGTTTGGGCTGAATGTAAGCGTAGGCTAAACACGACCGAACCTGTCGAATGGATGGTTATCAATATTTACAAGAATGGACTTGTCAATCCAAATGTAAATATTGAGTTTACCGATGTGCCTGATCTTGATTGGAAAGGTCGCAATCTTGCAAACAATTCAAAAAAATCATTTGGATATGGTGAAGGATCAAGATATTCTACAATGTATGTTGATGAGAACAACACATTACAATTTGTTGATAAAAACTATGTAAGTGGTCCTGATTATGAAGTTGAAGGTCGTTGGGGAGAAACATTCAATGGACATCTTTATGATTGCTATAAACAATCGCGTAAAAAGACAGAACAAAAGAAGTCATACATCAAAAAACAAGCTGCCTAATGGAATACAAAATCAATCATGAAGCACTCTATAATAGAGTGAACAACTATATCAATGAACAGTACAACACTTATTTCAAAAAGCAAAATGAAAAGTACACAATTGAAAACAAGACAAGGGTTGAAGTCTATGGTAATATTCAGGCTGCTGTGATTGGGTTTGAGAGACAAACTGAAGATTTTAAAGAGCGTTATGATCTTCTAAAGAATCATATCGACAAGAACTTTGAATACTGGAACAATAAAGAGGCAGAACATCACAGCATTGAGAACTCAACCAGATCTTCAGAATACTTCCACATTGAAGCTGTGATTGTTGGCTATGAAAAGACAGCCATAGATGAGGCCATTGATGAATCATATAGCAAATAAGTCATGAAAGAGTATCTTTGGGAACAATGGAAACGATGCAACAATCCAAAATACTACAAGTACTTTGAGGATTGGTTCAAGAATATGACAGATATCCAGAAATCATATGCTGTAGCTTGGTCAAAAGGACTAAAGACAATATAATCAAGACAATCTTGTTACTATATTTATATAGTTAATTTGACTGAATTGATTATGAACAAGAAGAACAAGACGCAAACAATTGAAAACATAAAAACTCGTCTAGAGCCTATAATAGACAAGGTTCTGGACGATTTGTATATGCAAGCTTGGCATCAAGGCAGACATGAATATAGAAAAAAGCTTGTCGATAGTGACTTTATAAGGATTAATCCTGAAAGAAAACTTGAAGTTGTGACAATAGCAAAGACTGATCCATGCATATGTTGTGAATATCATAATCCATACTTAATGTTGGGGTGCAGCAAAGACATAACATTATGCAAACAAAAACAAAAACAAAATTTGTGTCTTGAACTTTTAAAATGGTTTGAATAATGGACATTATAAGTAAAAGTGGTTATCCTGCTGGAGCATTAAGCAATTTTGCGCCGCATCCATTTGAGTTGGATGGTGTAAAATGCAATTCTATGGAGGGATTTTTACAAGGACTTAAGTTTGAGTCAACAGAGATGCAAGAATATGTATGCACACTTGTTGGAGCTGCAGCAAAGAAAAAAGGAGCTAAGAAAAACTGGAAACAATCACAAAAACTTTATTGGAGAGGAAAAGCTATAAAGCGTGATTCAGAAGAATACCAAAATCTCTTGAATCGTGCTTACAATGCTTTGTATGAGAACAGTGGATTCAAAAAAGCTCTTGATTCTACTAATGGAGCTACATTGACTCATTCAATTGGAAAGAACAAGATACAAGACACTGTTCTAACAACTCAAGAGTTTTGTTCAAGACTAACTTATTTAAGAGATAGAGGCAAATTGCCAACTATAGAACCAGTTGTTGAGACACAACTTAAAATAGAGATAGATGGACATTGAACATATTATCAAAAGAATAAAAGTTCTAGACCGACGTATAGAGATTCGTAGGGAAAAGCAATTCAAAATGGTTACACCAGTTTCAGAGTATGACAATCATAGATATGCTGCTTGGAAATATGAGATTGATGTAGCCGAGGAAGAGCTTGAAAAGCTTTTGGAAGACAATTTCAATGTTAGCTTGTTTGACTGGTATTTGAATAATGACGCAAAAGAGAACATTTACAATGGAAGAACAGAAAGTAACATTTAAGAAATCAATGACTCGAGGAGATTTATGTTCAAGCTATGTTCATGAAATAAGATGGCTTGGAGAAATTATATCTCATGAACTTAAAAAGAAGAAAGTCTTAGTTGAAGAAGCAAAGAATACTAAGCATCATGGTAGGCAAATGGCTATCCAGAAAAAGATAAGACGTTGCAAAACTATCGTCACTGGTTGTAGTGAGCTTATAAAAGAATATAGAAGTGAGATGAAACAACTTCAGAAAGAAGATCCAAATAATATAAAAAAGAAAACATCTACAATTGAAGATTAAAAGATGAAAATATATAACAATGATTGCATAAATATACTTAAAGACATGGTTGCAAACAATGAGATAGTTGATCATGTCATTGTTGACTTGCCATATTTTCAAGTAGTGAAGAATGAGTTTGACAACCAATGGACTACTGTTGAAGAGTATGTTGAATGGTTCAACTCTATTCTTCAATATGTCAAGCAAATCATAAAGCCTGGTGGAAACATTCTTTTGTTTTGTTCAAGGCAAAACATGTGGAGATTGTGCAAGACGTTGGATGAAAATGGGTTTGAAGAAAATAGAACAATAATTTGGGCAAGAAAAAGAGGCTTCAACAACACAAGAGGAAAAGCTTTAGCTAGTGGATATGAGCCTATATTGTTCTGGTCAAATGGAAAGTCAAACACTTTCAACAACATAAAGCTTAAAGTGAAAAGTGACAGACCTGAATACAACACTGGCACTTTAAAAGATGGCATAACAATGCCTGATGTGTGGACTGACATTCCAGCTTTGCCACACAATGCTAAAGAGAAAGTTGATCATCCAACACAAAAGCCAATAAAGCTTATGGAACGTCTGGTTGAACTTTTCACTAATGAGAATGATATTATATTAGATTTCTGTATGGGTTCAGGTAGCACGGGTGTAGCATGCCTTAATTTAAACAGGAGTTTCATTGGTATTGAAAAAGATGAACAGTATTTCTATATTGCTAAAAATCGATTAAACCTGTAATGTCATGGTAACAGAACAAGATGTCAGAGAAGTAAGGAGGATGCTTAACAAGCTTAATTCATCTCATGAAATATGTATTTCTGATGATTGCATTGAAGCTATTGAGCGTATGTGCAAAGAATATGAAGAAAAATATAAGAACAAACAATGACGGTAACAAAAGAATTATTAGAAGAGGCGTTTGGTCTTCTCAAGAATGATCCACACTATTATGTGAATCATAATGGTGGAATCGAAGAACTATATAAAGAGCTTGAGCATTTGAAAGACAAGTTGACAGCTTTGAATGGTTTTGCTGACTCATTGGATGCTATGCAAAGAGATGCTATTGCAAAAAATCTTGCAAAGAAAAACAAAACTCACAAAAATAACTAAGCAAATGAATTTTTCGGATATTTTGCAAAAACTTAAAGAAGGCGCAAATTTTGAGTTGAAATTTGAAGCTGGTACTTTCACTGGATATGGTGCTATCAACAAATTTGATGAATGCAAGCTTGATAGTGGCCATACACAATATTGGTATGACTATATACATTATCCGGAAAAGAAAAAGATTCTTGAATCTTTGCCTTGGAATGTAGTTGAAAATCCTCGTAACCCAAAACTGGAAGAATATCCAACTGAAGATGGTGACTATATCACAATGCTAGATTGTGATGAACATGCTGTATGGCATAACACATTTCGTGATGGTAGCTGGCTTATTTATAACAAGACACATGTGAAATGGTGGATTAAGATTCCTGAAAACTATGATATTAATTAACGTTTTTATTTATAAAGTATTATGACTTGGTATTATATTGTGCTTATGTCACTTGCCTATCTTCTTATAGGCTCAGTTGTTACAGGACTATTCAAAAAATGTAACAAGAAACATAACAGGAGTTGCGATGAAGAAGAATATGTTTTCATGTTCATAATATGGCCATTTGTTGCAATTGCAAAAGTGTGCATTCTAATTGTAAATTCAATTGGTGATTCTAAAGGATATTGTAAACGCTAAATTCTAACATTATGACTTGGTATTGGATTCTTCTTATTATTTTTGGTTATTTCATTGTTGGTGCAATAATTGCTGGCTTTGAAATAAGATTGTTCAGTAAAAAGAAAACAATGTTTACAGATAATGATGATAATGACATGGATGGCCCTGTAGTTTTTACAATCATACTTTGGCCATTAGTTTTGATTTTCTTTGTCTTGGCGCTTATTGTTGAGTTTGTCGCATTTGGTGGCAAACATGATGATGAAAATGAAAAGAAAGAAACAAAGGAAGGTTTGAAAGATTTATGAAGCAATAAATATTAGCTATAGAAGTAGAGGTGAATATGAGCAATAATACACAAATACTTAGTGCTGAGGAAGCAAGACAAGCAACAAACAAAGAGATACAAAATGATGACAGTGACTTGCTCCCAATCATGGAACTTGTCAAAAAGTCTATAAAGCGTAAAGAATTCTATTGCAACTATACAGGAGTTCTTAAAGACTACACAAAGGAAAAACTTCAAGGACTTGGATATAAGTTGCAATACATGAAAGGTGGCGGTGATCAGAGAGAGCCAGACTATTATGTAATATCTTGGCTATCGTCATCTGAAAAATTTTAATGTTTTGTCATTTAGAATGTAAAAAATATGAATTGCACAATAACTGAATTAGAAATTGGAAAAGAGTACTCTTTCCTTAGAGCTTCAAGAGAACAAACTGAAAACATTCCAATCTATCATGGAAAACTTTTGGACATAACTGTTGGTGAAAAAGTCATAACAGCAAAGTTTGCTATTCATGAGTTTGAAGATGCAGAAGCATTCATTATGAGAATGGTGTCTTCTTCTGACAACAAAACACTTGACAAACCTGACATTCTTACTTCATGTGATCATAGAGCTTCTGAAGCTGCTTGGAAGTTAGAGAAAGTGATCAATCAAATCTACAATATGAAGTACTGGTTTGGTTGGATGATTTCTGATTCTGATGAGAATGCAATCAATGACTATGAAGCATTCTTGAATCATTCAAATGAAGAATTTGAAGAGAAAATAAAAGACATGGATGAGTTTGTAAAAGATGAAAAGATTACAAGGCTTGAGACAAACAAGAAATTATACAAAAAACAAATTGAGTGGCTTAGAAACAATTATTTGAAATGACAACAGAACAAGCAAAAGAATTAAGATATGGTGACATAATATATTATCATTGTGATGATTGGGCTGGTCGTAAAACAAAATCACGTGGATATGTCAAAGGAGTTTCTGAAGATGGAAGCTATATTTCTGCAAGTTGTGCAGAATACAAAGATGTATGGGCTCCTGCTTTCTTCTTTGATTTTGTTTGTCATATGAAAGATGAAAATAGTAAAATATTCAAATTATGACAACTTACAGTAAAAAGAAAGACATTAATAACATAAAATTCATTTCCTACAAGATTACAGTTGGTGGTGATGCTGGCTGGAGATTCAGCAACCGGTCAGAATGGTGTTCTAACGAAGGCTATCTTTTGTTTGACAAGAACAAATGGACTATGGATAGTATTGCTAAAGAAATGAAACATTTATGGAGGCAATATTGGAGTGGAAACACTGGTTCTACTTATGAACAAACGTACAACGCTGGAATAGTCTATGTGAAAAATTTGATTAAAGAAGATGGTGTATATGTATGGTATAGACATGATCCTTTTGAAATTACTTTTGTTGATTGGAAAGAAAAGCTAATCAATCCTCCTGTTGAAAACATTGAGACATGGAATATTGATGGAAATATAGTCAATTATGATTATAGATTATGACAAATAAAAAGAAACATATTTATGAATGAAGATAGAAATTGTAAACAAGTGATTGTCTTTCGTAAAGACTTGTTGAAGGGAGATCATTCTCTTCGTAAAGGCAAGATTGCTGCTCAAGTTGCTCATGCAAGTTTAGGAGCTTTATTGAAATGGGCAGAACGTACTGGTTATTTGAATCACGATGGAAGTGATCAATATGAAATAACATTAAGTTTTAGAGAGAATTCAATTCTTGACAAATGGTTGAATGGAATCTTCACTAAGATTTGTTTGATGGTTGAGAATGAGGAAGAGTTGCTTAAGCTTTACGAAAGAGTAAAGAATGAGTCAAAGATTCCTTGTGTATTGATTACTGACGCTGGAAACACAGAGTTCCACGGAGTGCCTACAAACACTTGCATTGGAATTGGCCCTTGGTGGTCTGATGAGATTGATGTGTTCACAAAAGATTTGCAGTTGTTCTAATGGAACCAAGTTTTGATATGATAAATGAGCTTAGACAGTTGACAGGAGCTGGCATGATGACATGCAAGACTTCACTAATTAAACTGATTGAAGCTTTAAAACAAAAGCCAAACAAGATGGATGTTGGCTATGAGATAAATATAGATTGGAAAGAACATTCATTAAGGTAATTATGAATAACAATACAATTGACATCAAAGAATTAGCAGAAAAGTATGACGGCAGATGCTTCTTAGATCTTGACATGCCAGATAGAATAGAAGCATTAATGTTCACAAAAACTGAAGAAGGTCTTCAAGGTGAATATATTACTTGTAACTATTATTGCGGATATACAAATGTTTGGGTTGACAAATTTGATTATATAGCTGTATCTTATGATGATTTGTATAATGGATCTTCAATTGAGATGATTGAAAATGGAATGCAACTTCATAAAGAGATTACAAAAGGTAAATATGAAGAAATAAAGAACATTGTCATTGAACAAATAAAGAAAGCTGACAAATTAAAAGCAGAATTTGCAAAGTTACAAGAACAAATATTAAATAGTTGATATCATGTTAATAAAAGAGCTTTTTCCAGAAAATGAGAGAGTTGACACTACAGTATATGTTGTGCAGCATAATGATAATGAATACTCAAACACTATAATTGAATGTAAAGTCAATGCTGAACTTAGCATTTATGCTACAGGTGGCAAACAATTATGGGGTACTTTAAGACCTGCTGCAAAATTCAATAGAGGTAATGACATGCAAGTCTTTAGACTTTCTAATGATCCAGCAAGCACCGGCGGTGGAATGAAGCCTAAAGAATTTGACAAAATGCTCAATTCAAACAGTTTTCATTTCTTTGACTATCATGTGTACACTACTAAAGAGGCAGCTGAAAACCATGTCAAACATACAATTGAAAATAAAGTGATGGAACTTGAACAGCAATTGAAAAATATCAAACATATTAACTATGTTTATTATTGCTAATAACAATAATTATGAATGTTTATAACACTATAAAGAATAGTTTGATATTATATCCAAGTATCTATAGAAATGCTTTGGATGTATATGTGCATTTGTTCATATGCATAGGAAATGGCTATGAATGGAAAAATGGACAACTTGTGTCTATTCAAAAAGAAAAGAAAGCAACTGTTGAAGATGGTGTTGACAGATGTCTTAAGTTCCATTTGATTGAGCATAATCCTGTTGAAAGTCATGATGCGCTGAAAGATAATGAAGAATATTATTTGAAAGCCATCAATCGTTCTTATATGAGGATGATTGGTTATGTGAAAGATATCTTCAACTGGAAAGACAAAATGAATGACTTCTCATTTGCTTGGGATGAAGACTATCGAAAGCTTAATGCAAGAAATTTGAACCAACAAGACAAGCAAATGTTCTATAATTTTTGCCACTATTCAAGAATTTGTAATCTTCCTGACAATATCAAGAAAGACTGGCTTGAAGCTGCTGAAAAAATGTACAACATAGTCATTGAAAACATTGACAGATTAGAATGCATAAATGACGAGACAGAATTACTTGCAAAGGTGAAAGAAAGAATTGAAGAACTTAAAAAGAAATTTGATTGATATGAAAGTAAGGGTAAGAAAAGCAGTTAATGAAATAGAGCAAAGTTATGGAAACTATTTTTCAGAGTATTTCCTTGAATCTAAAAGAGGCTCAAGATGGACTGGAACATACAGAAATTTGAACAGCATAACACAAAATGCGTTCAATACTTATGAAGAAGCTTACAACGAATGCAAATGGTTTGCTGAATCACATGAAGAGACACCAGAATTTATAAATGACATGAACAATGGCTAAAGATACAAAATATTATTTTATAGATTTTGCTATCAGATCTGACTTGAAAGAAATCAATCCTGAAGAGATCAAGGGTTTTGTCAAAGATGGCAAAGCTACTGAGAACTGGATATTCATGCAGATAGATGCTACTATACAATATGTTTTTGAAAAACATCACATACCATGTCCACATTATGTGTTTGTGAACAGAAATTATAAGCATACAAGAGAAATGACTTTGACTATAGTCAGAGACAACGTAAAGAATGAGAAAGAAGCAATGTTTTGGAATGTGCAAAAGATGTACATTCAAGATGAACTAAACAGTCAAGCATGTTCTAACTCAGATGAAGAAGGAATAACTTATAGATTTGAAATAATTTAAATAAATTGAAGATATGACAAAGACATTAGAAACAGGATATCATTATGCAGTATATGAAAAGCATGTAGCTTTTTGGGGAAATGTTTTCTCAAACTACCATCCTTGCAAATTTGTCTACAAGGGACTTACTTGGAATTGCTCAGAACAAGCTTATATGGCTGAGAAAGCCATTTATTTTGGAGACTATCCGGCATTCTTGAAAATTCTTGAGACTACAGAAGCTGCTGAGGCAAAGAAACTTGGACGTCAAGTCAAGAACTTTGATGCTGATGAATGGAATGAAGTAAGCTATGACTACATGTTTGACATCGTTTATGCTAAATTTGCTCAAAACAAAGACTGTAGAGATATGTTATTAAGACAAGATCTTAGAGACAAAGGATTTATTGAGGGAAGCCCCGTTGACGCAATCTGGGGTGTAAAGGTGTCTTGGGATGATCCAAAGATTGATGATGAGTCAAACTGGAAAGGTGAGAATCGCCTTGGTAAAGTGTTGAATGAAGTAAGAGAAACATTACTTAATGAACGAATATCATGATACAAAAGGGAAAAGTGCCATTTGATGAAAATGGAAATGCAGTATGGGATCCAGTGTATGGCAAAGAATATGAATGGAGAGAGAATATCAATTTCAATGCATGCTTAGAGTTTGTTGGGCATATCAAGCGTAGCAGTTCATTCAAATTTTTGTTTGAGAATCATGACAAGACAAGAAAATATGAGGTGTTCACAATTGACTTAGAAGATTTCATTAGACATTCACAAAATGGAAAAATAGCAGGAACATTCAAATACATCTGCAGAGGCGGATGGTATGGAATAAAGCTTGTTCATGCTTCTATGTGATTTTTATTTGAAAAAACCAGTCGAAAGACTGGCTTTTTGATTTATATATTTAACTTAATTTTATAGTTTATATTAAATCAACTTAAGTTATTTGAACTTAGGTTTCCATATTTCTTTTATAGGACAACCAACAAACATGTCTTGCATATTTTCTACTTTGCTAACATCCCATTGCGACAAGTATTGATTGAAGTTTTTACAATTATAAAACATACTTTCCATATATGTAACATTATTTACATCCCATTGTGATATGTCTTGGTTAAAGTTTTTACATTCACCAAACATCCAACTCATGTCTTTTACTTTGCTTACATCCCACTGTGATATGTCTTGATTGAAGGCTTCACAATTATAAAACATAGATGACATGTTTTTCACTTTGCTTACATTCCACTTTGATATGTCAGGATTTAAATCTTTATATTTTGATCCTAAATCATTTTTATCACAGCTAAACAAATTATCCATATTGATGACTCTGCTTACATCAATATGATTCAAGTCACCATCATGTCCAAATTTGTCTAATTCATCTTTTACTATATCCTTTATATTTTCATCTATAGCATGAATCATACTTGGCTTTACATTAGTGTTTAGATATTCAAATAATGATTTCATTATTAAAATCTTTATATTTTTCTTGTTTAAAAATAAAATGAAAATTTTCAAATTGTTTCTATATTAATTTTATAAAGTTAACAATTGTAATCTTTCCATTCGTAATGTTATTGATAAAAGTTTTTTCATGATATGAAAAAGATTTATTTAGCCACACCATTGTCAGGAGACAAAAGAGTAGACATGTCTAAAGCTGCAGTGATCTTGAGAGATGCTGGATTTGAAGTCTATTGTCCAGTAGAACATAAGATTCCTAACGCATGGGACTATCCAAACAATGAATGGGGTTTGATGGTTTTCCAGTCAGACATTGATGCTATCAACTCAGCTGATCTTGTTGTCATGTTGTCTTATGGCAGAATGTCAACAGCTGGTGCAAATTGGGAAGCTGGATATTCATTTGGCATTGGCAAGCAAGTCATTATTGTTGAGATGACTGATGAAGTCATGTCACTCATGGTTGCGAATGGAAGATATGCTACTCTAAAAGGTCTTGAAGGTCTTAAGAATTATGACTGGAAGACAATGCCAAAATTAAGAACTAACACAGAACAGAAATGACAGATTTGAAAACACTTTTTGACAATAAAGCAGACATAAAAGAAAATGGCACTTTTGCTACTTTAAAGCCTGGACATTACATTTTCTACTATGAGAGATACAAGATTCATAAGTTGACTGTAAAGACGGCTCAAGTAGAGAATTTTGTAGAGATATATTATGACTACAAATATGAAAAACGAGAAAGAACAAAATCAAGATTCTTTATCAATACTGAAGAAGGCATTGACTTAGACATGGATCCAGATATTGCAGAAAAGAATGACACTTACCAATATGGCAAGCCATTTTTTGCTACATTCACTGCTGCTTCAAACTATCTTGATAAACGAATCGCATTTTGTGAAAAAAAGATAGCAAATGCTCAAGCTACAATTGAAAAATATGCAAAGTTTAAAGAAAACTATGAGCATTGCAAAAGTGAACATATTCTTGATCTTACTTTTGATATCTACAAACAAATTTTTTCATAATTTGAATTTTGAAAATACAATTACTATATAGTTGTATCAAAATTCACTAAAATGGGAAAGAATTACTGTAAAATCGAACACAAATGGTGCAAGTACAACAAAAGATGTTGCTGCGCCTACTGCAACAAGAATCTTAGTGAGGTTCCTCGTTGCCCTCGACTTTCTGAGATTGAGACTGTCCGTTTTTACAGTCTTCTCAAAAAGGTGACTTTTGATGACATCTTTTCTGCAATCACATCATGGTTCAAGAATCAGGAGAAAGAGATTGAAGGCTATCACGATGTCTTCAATACTCTTCTTTGCATGACTCCAAAGAAGCACAACCTTTCCGATTTGTTTATTAATGTCGAAAAGGTTATTGAGCCTGATGGTACTCAATGGCTTAATGTTGACGGCCAAACTTTTGACAAAAAGAAGACCTACGGCATTGAGTTTGAGCCTTGGATTGAATGGGTTTCCATGTTTGTGACTCAAGAGACGCTCGACAATTTCTCTATTGCTGAGATTGTTGGAGCTGCTCTTTGGGAAATGACTTTTTATGGTTTCAATGAAAGAGATGTCATGATTCAAAGAGAAAAGCTTCACGAAGCAATTGAAGAGACAATTGAAAAGACTAAAAACAAATAACTATGGCTGAAGAAGTAAAACTTAAGGGGTATATTGCAAGATCATGTTGCGTAATCCACAAAGACATTGATGGTCAACATATTGTTGAAGAAAATGACACTGATGGTGCTTTACATCTTTATTTAGAAAAACCAAAAAGAGAAAAATATGGGTGGCATAGCAAAGGTGAAAAACTTTGGCTTAGCCCTCCAGGCAAACAAACAATGTTCACTAACCTTACTTGGAAAGATGAGCCTCGTCTTGTTGAAATAACTATAAAAGCTTTGTAATGTCAAGATCATACAGGAAACATATTAGATGTACAATGTGTGGTGGTGACAATAGATTGTTTTATAGACTTCGTCGTAGAAAAAGACGCGCTCGTTTAAGCCAAGAAATGAGAGCTATCAAAGCACATTATCATTATGATGAAATTGATGATCATATCATCGGAGACATAATGCCAAAAGATGATCAATGGGCAGAGCCAACTGACGGGCATTGGGGTATGAGCAAAAGACAATATCAAAGATTCAAAAAAGAATATCCTCATTTGAATTATTATGACAATCAAGTTCAAAGATACTTAAAAAATCGTCATAAATGAAAGAGTTTGACTATAAATATTTTGCAAACATAGAAGACATAAAAAGGTTTGCAAATTCAAATGATGTGACTATTGTTTCAATACTCCCCTTTAATGGATGTTTTTATAGCTATGTAGCATGTTTTTATAAAAATGAAAAAACAAACACTAAAAATGATTTATGACTAATACAATTTGGATTGTTTTGGCAGCAATTTTCTGGCTACCAGCTGTAATCATTACAGAATTGCCTATTGCATTTAGCAAAGACAAATATACAATGGACTATATTATGATGGTGTTTGGGTTGATTCCTGGGCTTAATATTGTCACTTGTATTTGCTCAATATTTTGTATGGGAGATGAGTGGAGAAATTTAGCAAACAAATTCAAAAGACAATAAGATTATGTATACTAAAGAAGAACTTATTGAAAGAATTAGTCAAGTTAAACAAGCTATTGCTTCAGCCTGTATATTACATGAAGATTCATTTTTTGTGAAATGTTTAGAAAACACTCTAATAAGTTTAGAAAACCAACTTGAAACATTATGAAAATGGAAAATTTACTTGACAGACTTTTTTGCAACTATGTTTTAGTTATCAATAAAGCAAGTGGAATTTATGTTCGCAGGTATTTTGACACTTTTGATCAAATGGAAGATTATGCTATATATCTTCAATTCACACCAAATGTGAAGAAAGCTTGGGGTATGTGCAAAAACAATCATAGATGGGTTAGATGTTTTACTTTAAGATAAATTGAATTTTCATTGCTAATTAACTATATGTTTGTATATAAACATTGTGTTATGAATAAAATTCAAAAATATTATAATTGCTTATTCCTTGACCATAACAGTGTTGAATTGCAAAATAAGCTTAAAGAGCTTGGTTATGCTGAACTTAAATGGACAGTATGTGAAGACCATAATCAATGCATTATAGCAAGTTCATATGAGCATGATGTAAGACATCATAAGACTTACACATCTCCTGAAACAGTTGAACATTATGATGGGTGCTTTTGGAATGGTGGCATCAACCAAAAATGCAAATGGGGAAATTGCATTGACTGTGGATCTGATGAAGAAAATTTTATTGAATTAGCTAAATTACTTATTGTTGAAAAAGAAATAATTGAATAAATATGAAGCCAATTAAGTACATACATGGTTCTGAAGACTCAACAGACTGTGATGTCATTTATGTGTTTGACAAGATGCCATCTTTACAGTGGTGCAAGACTTATTGCTCTGACAAAGATGAGAACCGTAACATTTGTGTTGTGAAGAATGGAGTAGTAACTGAATGCTATAAAGGAACACCTGATGAGGTGAACAATGCAGTGTTCTTGACATATCATCTTCATGATCAAGAATATCCTTTATTAATTACTCGACTTGTACAACGTGATGTCACTGCAAAATGTATGCGTGCAGTACGAATAATTCTTTCGCATTTGTCAAGATCTCAATATCGTACTCAAGTCAAGGCTGCTTTAATTGGAGACTGGTTCACAAGAATTAAGACTTTAGAAGACATTGACTTGACTACTATAGATTTTTCTACATTGAACAAAAACATGACACGTGAAGACATTCTGAAGACTATTGCGTTTCAAATTGGACAGACATATCATCTAATGAATGGTTTAGAATTGTATACTAAGACTGATGTCGCAGAAGCTTCATTTGTTCTTACACAATTTTTGTATAGATGGAAAGACTCACGAATAGTAGACTTAGAAAATTGCAAGCGTGAGTTTTTGGAACGTGTCAAAGAATGCATTGTTTCAAATGGTGAGTTCATCATCAATAAGCCTACAGAATATAATGGGCAACAAACAGAATATGATGTGAAAACTGAAAAGATTGTTTCAAATTCCGGTTTACAAAATATGTGGGATAAGTTTTATAGATTCCTTAGTTTTTTGTCAACACGAATTAATTTTGACACAGTAGAAATGGACTTAGATTTATATAACTTCTGTAAAAGTAACATATCTGGATTCATTAATGATCGTGGAGAAATATATTTCAATGGTAAAAAGTTTTTCTTATGATGAAGTGCAATTTTGTAAAATTCATGATTAATAATGGTGCTGCTTTGTTTATCTTATTGATAGGAATAACATTGTTTATATATTCAATATTATGTTTAATTACTAAATAAGTTATACAATGATAAACAGATATTACGGAGAACGCTGGAAGTCAATTCCAAAGTCAATTTGTCCTTGCACTAACAATGGCTATGGCAATGGAGTGATTTATCACCCAAACCAGATTTATGAAGTGTCTAACTATGGCAGAGTACGTAATAAGCATACTAAGCAACTTCTAACAATTAGAGACTACAAAGGATGCTCTAAAGTCACTATAAGGGGAAGATACGAGTTGACGTGGAGAGATGATCATAACTGGTTTTTGAAAGAGTCAAAACCAATTAATCTTACTGTAAGTCGTCTTGTTGTTGCTGCATTCATTTACGGATGTGGTTTGAAGCCTTGGTATATTGTTAGACATTTAGATGGCAATTCTTCAAACAATTGTTTAGAAAACTTAGATATCAAATATTAAGAATATGGGACAGACATGTTATGTTAATGGCAAAAAATACGAGTTTGCAAATGGGTCAAACATTACCATTGTCAACGATAAAGTGATTTGTAATGGAAAGGTTGTGATTGATCCTAATGACTTCAAAGAAAAGACAATCAATATCACTATAAAGGGAGATGTGAAAGAAGCATCTACTACTTGTGGCACTATTGAAATCAAAGGCAATGTACACACTGTCAAGACAGCAAGTGGAAACATTCATATTGAAGGAAACGTTGGTGCTGATGTAAGTTCACAAAGTGGTGACATAACTTGTGGAGACATTTTGTCTGGAAATGCAAAGTCAATGAGTGGAGACATCAATTGTGGGGACATCAATGGTGAAGCAAGCACAATGAGTGGTGACATAACTCGTTCAATGACATCAAGAGTAAGCAAAGCTTTCGGCAAGATTTTCTCAAAGGGAGAATTATAATATTAGTGCTATATGAATTTTTGGTAATTTGTTACTATATAGTAATAAATCATTTGGTAAAATGTCAAAGTACTACATAACAAAAAGCTACACAGAGTTACAACAGAAGTTTTTATGTAGATTTACCGAAGAAAATTCCACATACACATTAAAAGAAGCGCTTCAAGAACTTGATTCTTATGTGAAAGCATACAATCAAGAGAAGAGGCGCTTTAATTATTCTCTCAAACACAAGTCATTCATACGCCCAAAGTCTGAAAGAGAAGAGTATTTGAATTTGGTGTTCATTCCAAAAAATCCAGAAAACCAACCAATAAACAAAGACATGAAAGTACAAATGTGGCAATTCATTGCTATGGAAGGTGCTATCATGGAATGGCTTGACATTTCAAATGCTTCTGTATCAGTAAGAACAAAGACAATTGAGAGAATAACAAGATATAAAGTAAAAATTGAATTACTCTAAATAAGTTTCTATATTTCGCTGTAAAACAAACAATCATGAAATTGACAAGATCAGAAAAAAAAGCTAAATCACTTAACATCACAACGGTCGAAGAGGGTCGTAAGTATATTGGTTTACATTGTGCTAAGTTCTCTGGAAAGCCATTCAAAAGCGGCAATAAAATTAATGTTATCACTGATGTTGGCTTTATTGACGCAAATGATGGAAGCAAAAAACTTGCTTTCTATTTTGAAGAAGATGGTAGCTATGTTTCTTGTCAAATGGTTTATATAATAAATTGATATCATGAATACATACGAGATAACATTAGAAATGAACGTTGGAATTAGTGCAGAAAATGAAGAAGAAGCACAAAAAAAGTTCATTGAAAATAGAGAATTTTATATTGGCAATTCGCTTCTGTATCTTAAAAAAATAGTAAAAGTTGAAATTGTATGACAACTTTATGTTGAATAAAAATTTACAAAACATCAACAAGAAAAAAGAATAATTATGGGCGATTTCATTATAGCAATTATTTGTTTGTTTGCAGGCGCAATTTTTATTATGTGTTCAATTGACAAAAGAGAAAGTAACAAGTGGTATTAAATTAAAAACAACATAAAAATGAGAGAGAATTATCAAATAACAGACACAACAGGAAAAACACACTGGATTTCAAGAGCATCAGCGGTTGCCGGTCTAATTACAGGAAAGAAAAATGGCAAGTATTATGTCTTGCTTGAGCAAAGAGGTCCTGGTTGCCCTGACAATATTGGCAAATGGTGCGCAGTATGTGGCTATCTCAATTGGGGAGAGACTCGTAAAGATGCTGTCATGCGTGAATGCTATGAAGAGACTGGATATCGTCCAGATCCTGACAAGGTGATTGAACTTCAGACAATTGATGATCCAGAAAGAGATCCTCGTGAGAACATTGTCACAAGATATATCATGTTGGCAAACATTGATGACATTGGGCTCAAACTTGCTCATGAAGACATCAACAAGTTTACCGAGAAACGTGGTGGTGAGGCAAATGAAGTATCAAGAATTGTTCTTTTTTCTATTGATGAGATTGATGCAATGAATCCAGATGACTTCGCCTTCAATCACAAAGACATGATTTTTGAAATTATCAAGGAATATGAGATGAAGACAATATCCGGCAAAATCAAATGGTTCATTAAAGGAATTTTCAACAAATAACACTTATAGCAATGAAAAGACAACCATCATCAACCATAGATCAGTATTATGTGATATCAAACCCAAGATTTGAAAATGAACATTCTGGTCTTTTTTCCATCAAGAAGAGATTCATTGAGAACTTCAACAAAGATTTTTTGTTTGACTACACCAACCCTTACACCAAGAAACATGAGACAAAGGTTCTTGATAAGAATTATGTGCTTCAACATATTAGCATGAAATGTCCTCCAAAGTTCTTGTCTCTCACACTCAATTTGGAGTCACGATATGAGTATTGTTACTTCATTAGTTATGAAGATGTCAAAAAAGCTGCATAACTATGAGCAACTTGTACATTATACTTTCATTTCATCCAGAGACTACTGTATACAGTAATGGCAAT
>JAEEGJ010005073.1_pt1 | contig 42458 bp, 41 predicted proteins | sample 8958761 | NCBI WGS metagenome assembly JAEEGJ01 (sample SAMN16246546, study PRJNA631951) | gut metagenome | biome: gut microbiome; feature: rumen; material: RS-attached | host: Bos | place: Iran: Karaj | collected 2018-10
GTCAGATGAATGCAAGGGATTCCGAAAAGTTAAGCGGAATACTTTTGAAAGTCGGTTTTGATCTTGATTGCGACGAAAGCGATGCGGATCTGGTAATCTACAATACCTGTACGGTAAGAGATAATGCAAATCAGAAAGTGTACGGGCATCTCGGCACGCTTAAGGCAAGGAAAAAGAAGCAGCCGAATCTTAAAATCGTTCTTTGCGGCTGTATGATGCAGGAGCAGAGCGTCATTGAGACCATTTCGAAAGATTATAAGTTTGTCGATCTTGTATTCGGGACTCACAATATTTATAAATTTGCGGAACTTTTATATAACATGTATGAAGCCGGCTCGCAGATTATAGACATATGGGAGAGTACAGACGATTATGTTGAAGATCTGCCGGTTAATCGTAAATACACCTATAAATCCGGCGTCAATATCATGTACGGATGCAATAATTTCTGTACATACTGCATAGTGCCGTATGTAAGAGGCAGGGAGAGAAGCAGAGATCCGAAAGAGATATTAAGAGAGATAGAAAAACTTGTTGCAGACGGTGTTGTTGAGGTTATGCTTCTCGGACAGAATGTTAACAGTTACGGTAAAGGACTTGATACGCCCGTTACTTTTGCACAGCTGCTGCAAGAAGTTGAGAAGATTGACGGATTAAAGAGAATTCGTTTTATGACTTCACATCCCAAGGATCTCTCGGATGAATTGATAGAGGTTATGGCAAAGTCCGATAAGATCTGCAGACATATCCATCTGCCGCTGCAGTCGGGTTCTGACAGAATACTTAAGGAGATGAACCGAAGGTATACCAAGGAACAGTATATAGCTTTGGCTGAGAAGATTAAGAAGGCTATTCCCGATATTGCCATAACAACGGATATAATTATTGGCTTTCCGGGCGAGACCAAAGAGGATGTCGATGAGACAATCGATGTTATCAAAAGGGTCGGATATGACAATGCTTTCACTTTCATATATTCCAAGAGGACCGGAACTCCTGCTGCTTCAAGAGAAGATCAGGTTGATGAAGCTTTTGCAAAAGAACAGTTTAAGAGAGTCTTGGATGCTGTTCATGAATCGGCAGGACTTAGTAACAGTTCTTTGACCGGCATGGTTTTGGATGCTTTGGTTGAGGAGATTTCGGATAATGATCCGACGATGGTCACGGGAAGGCTTTCAAATAACAGTATGGTTCATTTCAAGGGAGGAAGTGAGCTTATCGGACAGATAGTTCCCGTTAAGCTTGAAAGCGCCAGGGGATTTTACTACATAGGCAGGATGATCGATAACAATGACAATTGAGTACGACAAGTTGTCACCGATGATGAAACTTTATATGGACACCAAGGATGAATACAAGGACTGTATTTTATTCTACAGACTCGGTGACTTCTATGAGATGTTTTTTGATGATGCACTTACCGCATCCAAAGAACTTGATATAACCCTTACGGGCAAGCAGTGCGGACTTATCGAGCGTGCTCCGATGTGCGGAGTTCCCTATCATGCGGTTGAGCATTATCTTGATAAGCTCGTTGCCAAGGGATATAAGGTCGCAATCTGTGAGCAGGTTGAGGACCCGAAGCTTGCCAAGGGACTTGTTAAAAGAGAAGTTGTTCGTATAGTTACGCCCGGCACCAATACAAGTGAAGAGGTACTGGACAAAGAGAACAACAACTATATAATGAGTATTTCCTATACCTGTGACAACATAGGTATATCCGTCGCCGATATTACAACAGGAGATTACTATCTCTGTGAAGTTACGGGGATTAAGGATTTAACGGATGAGATAATCAAGTATTCTCCATCCGAGATTGTATGTAATGAAGCCTTTTTGGTAAGCGGCATCAACATTTCGGATTTAAGGGAGAGGCTTAATATAGCGATATCCGCAATGCCGCCTCATTATTATGACGAGGACAGATGCAGGAATTTTATCGCGAAGCATTTCGGCGTTAACGGTATAGCCGGACTTGGAATTGCCGATTTCCCTAACGGCGTTGTTGCGGCCGGCAGCCTGCTTCAATATCTGTATGAGACGCAGAAGCAGGAGCTTAAGCATTTTACGCATATATACCCTTATATCGCCAGCAGATATATGCTCATAGACAGCGCAACAAGGCGTAATCTTGAGCTTACGGAGACATTAAGGGATAAGCAGAAGAGAGGCTCCCTGCTTTGGGTTTTGGATAAGACCAAGACCGCGATGGGAAGCAGAACGCTGTCATCATATATAAGGCAGCCGCTTGTTGAAGCTGAAGCAATAGATGACAGACTTGATGCCGTAGATATACTTAAGAGCAATCCGATTGAGAGAGACGAATTAAGAGAGTATCTCGGAACCGTATATGACCTTGAGAGGATTGTCGGCAAGGTATGTTTCGGCACGATCAATCCCAGAGATATGCTGGCACTCAAGTCATCGCTTTCGATGCTTCCTGCGATTAAGCTTATAACCAAAGAACTGGACAGCAAGTTGATTAAAGATATAAGCGAAGACATCGATCCTTTGGAAGATATATTTGCCATGATCGATGAGGGAATTGAAGAGGAACCTCCGCTTTCGATAAGAGAAGGCGGCATCATTAAAAGCGGATATGACAAGGACATTGACGAACTCAGGAAAGCCAAGACCGAGGGCAAACAGTGGCTTAATGATTTCGAAGCCGAAGAACAGGAGAGACTCGGAATTAAGAGCCTTCATGTAAAGTACAACAAGGTTTTCGGCTATTGCATAGAGATATCCAACGGAGCCAAAGACAAGGCGCCGGATGATTATATCCGCAAGCAGACGCTTACAAATGCCGAGAGATTTACCTGCCCCAGATTAAAAGAACTCGAGGATATGATTCTTGGGGCCGAGGATAAGCTTAATACTCTTGAATATGACATGTTTGTCAATATGCGTGAGACGATTCGCGCCAATATAGAGAGTATCCAGACTACGGCCAAGGCCATAGCTGCACTTGATGTATATGCTTCTCTTGCACTGGTTGCCGAGCAGAACAACTACAGCAGACCCAAGCTTAACAATAAAGGGAGCATTTCGATTGTTTCAGGCAGACATCCTGTTGTTGAGAAGATGATAGCCGGGGATATGTTCGTATCCAACGATACATATCTTGATAAGAACAAGAAACTTATATCGATCATTACGGGCCCCAATATGGCCGGTAAGTCGACATATATGAGACAGGTGGCCCTCATATCCTTAATGACTCAGATAGGATCTTTTGTGCCCGCCGATAAAGCGGATATGTGTATTGTTGACAGGATATTTACCCGTGTCGGCGCAAGTGACGATCTGGCAAGCGGTCAGTCCACATTCATGGTTGAGATGAACGAAGTTGCCAATATTTTACGTAATGCGACTTCGGACAGCCTGATAATCCTGGATGAGATAGGAAGAGGAACCTCTACCTTTGACGGTTTGAGCATTGCATGGGCCGTTGTTGAACATATAGCCAATACAAGGGTACTTGGCGCCAAGACGCTTTTTGCGACACATTATCACGAACTTACCGAACTTGAAAGCAAGATGAACAATGTCAACAATTATTGTATTGCGGTTAAGGAAGACGGTGATGATATTGTATTCCTGCGTAAGATAATTAAGGGCGGAGCGGATAAGAGCTACGGTATTCAGGTGGCGAAGCTTGCCGGCGTTCCCGACATTGTAATAGGACGCGCCAAAGAGATTGTAAGTCAGCTGGTTGATAACGATATCATAGATAAGATACAGAGCATTGAGGTATTCGGTAATCAGGATAATAAGGGAAAAAAGGTTGAGCACTACGATCAGGTTGATCTGACACAGATGTCGCTTTTTGCGACCACAACGGACGAGGATGTGCTTAATGAGCTAAAGGAACTTGATATAAGCAACCTTACGCCCCTCGATGCACTCAATACACTTTATAAGCTTCAGAATTCTCTTAACAACAGGTGGAACGGCTAGGAGGATATATGTCTTTGATTCATGTATTAAGCGATGAGACTATCAACAAAATAGCTGCAGGTGAAGTTGTAGAAAGACCTGCCAATGTGGTCAAGGAACTTGTCGAGAACGCCATTGATTCGGGCGCCGATGCAATAACCGTCGAGATCAAGGACGGCGGAATATCGATGATAAGGGTGACTGATAACGGAAGCGGAATAAGCAGGGAAGACATTCCGAAAGCCTTCTTAAGGCATGCCACGAGCAAGATTGAAGACAGCACGGATCTTCTTGCGATAAGAAGCTTGGGATTTCGAGGTGAGGCCTTAAGTTCGATTGCCGCAGTATGTCAGGTTGAACTTATGACCAAATCAAAGGATTCGGTTATCGGAACCAGATATGTAATTGAGGGATCGAAGGAGATAGAGACCAAGGATGTCGGTGTTCCTTCGGGTACTACGATCATCGTTAAGAACATATTCTTTAATACACCTGCAAGGCGAAAGTTTCTAAAAAGTCCCATAACCGAAGGCGGTTATATAGCCGACCTTTTGGAGCATCTTGCACTTGCCAATCCGGATATTTCGTTTAAGTTTATTTCGGGAAGTGATGTAAAAGTCCAGACGTCGGGCAACGGAGACAAGAAGGAACTTATCTACAGACTTTTCGGTAAGGATGCGGCATCAAATCTTGTTAAACTTGAGACCGAAAAAGACGGACTTAAGCTTGAAGGATATCTTGGTAAGCCTGAGCTTAACCGAAGTACAAGGAATTATGAGAACTACTTCATAAACGGAAGATATGTTAAAAGCGATGTTATATCATCGGCTGTTGAAGAAGGCTACAGAGAATATCTCATGCAGCACAGATTCCCGTTCTTTGTTCTCTATATAGAGATGGATCCTAAGGATGTGGATGTCAATGTGCATCCTGCAAAGATGGAAGTCAGGTTTAAGGACAATGTATATATGTCCGATTACATTTCAAGTGCCGTTGCAAGCAAACTTAAGGTTACGGAGATGATACCGGAGACCGTCCTTGTTAAGGAAGAGGAGCCCAAGCCTTCGGTTTCAACGGTTGAGCCGTTTGAAGAGAAGCGTATAAGCAAGGATATAAGTGCAGGCAGCCTTGATATAAGAAGAATACTCGGAGAATCGGTGCCGGGCAAAGAGCCTTATCCTGAGGCGCCCGAAGTCACTCATGAGCATAATGTCATTAAGGCATCGGATGCGATTATTGTTAATACATCCGTTCAGATGGAACTTTTTGATGACAAGCTTTTAAGCCGGGATGCGGTTGCGGAGTATGAGATTGTCGGTCAGATTTTTGAGACTTATTGGCTGTTTACTTATAAAGACAAGCTTATAATGATGGATCAGCATGCGGCACATGAGAAGGTAAAATATGAGTCCCTGCTTGCACAGATGAAGAACAAAGATGTTGTAAAGCAGATGATATCGCCGGCCATAGTGATTACGTTATCCCCGACCGAACTGTCTGTGCTTAACGATTATAAGCAGAACTTTATGGATATCGGTTTTGAGATAGAGGAATTCGGCGGTTCGGATATAAGTTTAAGAGCAATACCGATGGATTTATACGGTCAGTCACCCAAGGAACTGTTTTTGAATATCCTTGATGAACTTGGCAACGGCAGGATAAGCGGAGTGCCGGAGGCAATTAACGACAAACTTGCTTCTATGGCTTGCAAATCTGCGGTTAAAGGCAATACTCCGATGAGTGCGCCTGAGATAAAAGAACTTCTGGCGAAGCTTTTAACGCTTGATAATCCGTATAACTGTCCGCACGGCAGGCCCACGATGATTACGATGTCGAAAAGCGAACTTGAAAAGCGATTCAAGAGGATCGTATAGATGAGTGAAGTTGTTTTTGATGATAAGAATATCAAAAAACCTCTTATTCTGCTCGGAGGTCCGACAGGTGCCGGCAAATCCGATATAGCGCTTGCGCTTGCCGAAAGGATAGACGGAGAAATAATCAGTGCCGATTCCGTTGCCGTATACAGAGGACTGGATATAGGTTCGGCCAAGCCTGACAGCGACATGTTATCTTCGGTTAAACATCATCTTATCGATGTACTTGATCCGGATGAATATTTTGGAGTCGATGTTTTTGCGGATATGGCAAAAAAGGCGGTCGGTGAGATATATCAAAAGGGCAGGATTCCCATAATAGTTGGGGGCACGCATTTTTACATTCAGGCACTCTTATATGACATAGATTTTGAAGATGAACCTGAACATGACGATGAGTACAGAGATAAACTGTATGAGATCGCCAAAGATTCAGACGGGCCTGATAAGCTTTATAATATGCTTTTGGAATGCGATCCTGAATATGCCTCTTCCGTTCATATGAACAATGTCAAAAGAGTTATAAGAGCTCTTGAGTACGTGCATTATACGGGACGTAAGTTCTCTGAATATAACGAAGAGCAGAAAGAACACACATCACCTTATGATTTTGCCTATTTTGCATTAAATCTTGACAGGCAGAAGTTATATGAGCGCATAGATAAAAGAGTGGATCTGATGGTTGAGGCCGGACTTGTTGACGAAGTTAAGGGCCTTGTTGATGCCGGATACGGTGCGGATCTTCCGTCGATGTCATCAATCGGATATAAAGAGATCTGTGCGTATTTAAACGGAGAATATGACTTAACACGGGCAATAGAACTTATCAAGCAGAACAGCAGACATTTTGCTAAGCGTCAGCTGACGTGGCTTAGAAAAGAAGAGGATGTAATATACATAGACAGGGATAAGTACGGAACGGATGAGGCCGTAGCGCATATATGCGACGTCCTTGCGGATAAAGGAATAATATGAACGACATAGAAGATTTATTCGGACAACTCGGAATCAAAGAAGAGACAATTAAAAAGAGTAACGAGGTTTTGGCCGGACTGGAAGAACGATTTAAAGCAATCGATGAAACCGCTTTATACAATCAGTTAAAGGTGGTTAAGGCCATGCAGGATGCCAGAGTATCCGAGGCATGCCTTATGGGTACAACGGGATACGGATATAACGATCTCGGAAGAGATACCCTTGAAGAGGTATATGCCAACATATTCAAAACCGAAGCGGCTTTGGTAAGACCCCAGATCACATGCGGAACGCATGCGCTGGCAATCGCTTTGATGGGTAATTTAAGGCCCGGTGATGAGCTTTTGTCGCCTGCAGGCAAGCCTTACGACACGCTTGAAGAAGTGATCGGTATAAGGGACAGCAGAGGCTCCTTAAAAGAATACGGAATCACATACAGACAGGTCGATCTTTTAAGTGATGACTCTTTTGATTATGATGCGATAAAGAAAGCGATAAATGAAAAGACAAAGCTTGTAACTATACAGAGATCCAAGGGATATCAGACAAGGAAGACTTTTTCGGTTAAGGAGATAGGGGAACTTATCTCATTTGTCAAAAACATTAATTCTGATATAATCTGTATGGTCGATAACTGCTACGGAGAATTCACCGAAAGGATTGAACCTTCCGAAGTCGGCGCGGATATGACTGTCGGTTCATTAATCAAGAATCCCGGCGGCGGTCTGGCACCTATCGGCGGTTATATAGCCGGCAGGAAGGAATGTGTTGAGAATGCGGCTGTAAGACTTACAACACCGGGACTCGGAAGAGAAGTCGGAGCGTCTTTGGATGTATTAAGAAGCCTTTATCAGGGAATGTTTATGGCTCCTACGGTTACGGCATCGGCACTTAAGAGTGCAATCTTTGCTTCGTGCCTTTTTGAGGATGCAGGATATAAGGTTGTTCCCGATTCCAAAGCCACAAGACATGATATAATCCAGGCCATTACGCTCGGAAGTCCCGAGAAGGTCATAGCTTTCTGTAAAGGCATACAGTCTGCGGCGCCGGTTGACGGATTTGTATCTCCGGAACCGTCGGATATGCCGGGTTATGACGATCCCGTCATTATGGCGGCCGGTGCGTTTGTATCGGGTTCAAGTATTGAACTGTCGGCAGACGGCCCGATTAAAGAACCCTATGCGGTATATTTCCAGGGCGGACTCACGTGGGAACACGGTAAATTCGGAATAATGAAAGCCTATCAAAAGGTTTTGGATATAGAATAACGGAGGAAACATTTACAATGGCAAACAATTTTTTCGGTATCGACATAGGTACCAGCAATATCAGGATCTATAACCAGTTAGACAACAGCATCTTTATGGAGAAGAATATGATAGCCATAGAGAACGGAAGAGATCTGCTGGCCTACGGAGACTCCGCATTTGACATGTACGAGAAAGCGCCTTCAAGCATTGTTGCAAGCTTTCCCGTCAACAGCGGTGTTATAGCCGATATTACCAATATGGAGACGCTGCTTAAGTTATTTATAACCGACCTTTCGAAGGGCGGACTTAAGCCTGCGGACTATGTTATAGCCGTACCTACAGATGTTACGGATGTTGAGAAGAGAGCCTTCTACGATCTTGTTGAAGATGCCGGAATAAAGGCACATAAGATACACGTTGTGGAAAAGGCGGTTGCGGACGGTCTCGGCCTCAACATAGACGTTAAGAACTCGCAGGGTGTTTTGATTGTTAATGTAGGATATTCAACGACGGAGATATCAATCCTTTCTTTGGGCGGCATTGTATTAAGCCGAATCATAAAGGTTGCGGGACGTCAGTTTGATGAGGATATCAGGAATACGGTGCGTAAGGAATTCAATCTTCTTATCGGCGAAAAAACCGCGGAGAAGATTAAGATGAGTATGTCTTCGCTTATTAAGTCCGAACAGAATGCTGTCTGCTACGGACGTGATATAGTAAGCGGACTTCCGATGGAGAGAGAGATTCCGCCTGCGATCCTTGACGCGAACTTAAGAGATTCATATTCACAGATTATAGACAGCATCAAGATGGTTTTGGAAAGAACTCCTCCGGAACTTGGTGCCGATATTTACAGACACGGTCTTTACCTTACGGGCGGTGCGTCACAGGTATATAATCTTGCTCCGCTTATCGCAGATGCTACGGGCCTTAAGGTCAATCTCGGAGAGGATCCGATTGACAGCGTTATTATGGGCGTGGCAAAGGTAATCAACGAGGAAAAGTATCGTTCGCTTGCATTTTACATTGAAGGAATGAGTGGCAAATAATGAGTCCTTTAGTCAGGAAAAAAAGAGAACGATATACTCTGCCCAACAGATATGTCCTTCTCATACTCACAATCATATGCGTGGTCTTGATGATACTGTCATTCTCCACCAATATACTGTCTACTCCGCTTAACACATTAAGCGGTTATGCTTTGGTGCCTTTTCAGAAGGGACTTAACTCCGTCGGCACGGCCATAATTGACAGAGTCAACAATCTTAAGACTTTGGAACAGCTTTCGGCCGAGAATGACGAGCTTAAAAAGCAGGTTGAGGAGCTTACGAAGGACAATACCCTTTTACAGCAGGATAAGTATGAACTTACCAAATTAAGAGAGCTGTATGAACTTGACGCAGAATACGAAGAATACGATAAGATAGGCGCCAGGATAATCGCAAGAGATTCGGGTAACTGGTATTCGGGCTTTATCATTGATAAGGGCAGTGACGACGGCGTCAGAGTTGACTGTAATGTCATAGCCGGAAGCGGACTTGTGGGACGAGTTACGGATGTAGGTCCCAATTACGCCAAGGTCATATCAATAATCTCGGATAATTCCAATACGAGCGGAATGACACTTTCTACGGGCGATAATCTCATCGTTACCGGAAGTCTTAAGCTTATGGATATCGGTGTTATAGAGTATTCGCAGCTTGCCGATCCCAATGATCAGGTGGGCGTGGGTGACAAGGTCGTCACATCCAATATCAGTGACAAGTATCTCCAGGGAATACTTATCGGATATATCGACACCATTAATATTGATTCCAACAACCTTACTAAATCGGGCACACTTATACCCGTGGTGGATTTCAGGCATCTTGAAGAAGTGCTTGTCATCACGGATCTTAAGCATGTTCCGGATTCAAACGGATATTGATTAAAGATTATGTATGTATTGGTTACTTTCCTTTTTATGTTCATAAGCTTTTTGCTGCAGTCGACATTGCTGTCGCAGTTTACGATAGGTGATATCACGCCCAATCTTCTGATTATCACCGTTGCGGCAACCGGACTTTTACTCGGCAGAAGATTCGGTATGATTTCAGGTTTTATAGGCGGACTTGTCGTTGATATTTTCTTTGGAAAAGTGATCGGTCTGTATGCGCTTTTGTATATGCTGATAGGATATCTTAACGGACTGTTTCGTAAGACACTTTTCCCGGGTGATTTCAAACTTCCGGTTGCGCTTATAGCGGGAAGTGACCTGGTATTCGGACACGGATGCTATCTGCTTATGTTCTTTTTCAGAGGGGATTTTAAATACGTATACTATCTTACTAAGATCATATTACCTGAGGTTATATATACGACTATAATAGCTATATTCTATTTTCCGGTTATCAGATTCGTGATTGATCGGATAAAGAAGCACGAAGAGAAGGCAGAACAGAACATTGTATAGAAGAGTCAAAGACAATTTTATAAATTCCACATCGGGCAGAACTCTCGTTATGGGGATTGTCATATTTGTTATGGCCATTGTTCTGATTATCAGAATATTTGTGCTGCAGATTGTAAGAGGTGAAGAGGCGTTGGATAATTTCACCTTAAGTATCCAAAAGGAACGTACAATCAACAGCACGAGAGGCAAGATATTTGACAGGAACGGCAATGTTTTAGCGTATAACGAGCTGGCATATAATGTTACCATGGAGGATGTATATGAGTCCGGAAAAGGCCGTAATGCATCACTTAACGATACTTTGATGAAGACCATCAAAATCGTTGAAAGTAACGGCGACCGTACTATAGGTGACTTTGGAATCATAATCAATGAAGACAATGAATTTGAATTTACCCAGTCTGATACAAGACTGAAAAGATTCCTTGCCGACATATACGGAAGAAAAGTCATAGGTGATCTTAAGTACGAGGAAGAGACGTCCACTCCCGATGATGTCATGAACTATCTGTGCGGATACAATAAGTTCGGTATCGGAGAATCAACCGATCCCGCAAATCCGCGTGACAGTTTTGTCATAGGCAAGGGCTATACCAAAAGAGAGATGCTTAAGCTCGTCAATATCAGATATGCGATGAGCCTTAACAGTTATCAGAAGTTCATCCCTACGGTAATCGCCACTGACGTATGCGAAAAAACCGTTGCTACACTTATGGAGAACAGCGATTCTTTGCTCGGTATTGCAATAGAAGAGAACAATATCAGGAAATACAACGACAGTATATATTTCTCTCAGATAATCGGATATACGGGTAAGATTTCCGAGGAAGAACTTGCGGAATACAACAACATGGAGAGCGGCACAGAGCTTACAAAGACCGTCAAGCCCAGAAATGACTATACTCTTACCGACATGGTGGGTAAAGCCGGTATAGAACGTACTATGGAGACATATCTTCAGGGTGTGAAGGGAAGCGAGACCGTCTATGTTGATAACCTGGGTAAGGTTATTGAAAGCAAGAAGCTTATCGATCCTCAGGCCGGTGATGACGTGTATTTAACAATCGACCGCGATCTTCAAATGGCCGTCTATAATATTTTAGAGCAGAAGCTTGCGGGTATTCTGGTATCAAAGATACAGAATGTCAAAGAGTACAATCCTCCCGAAGGAACGGCGGCAAGTAAGTATATAATTCCGATAACCGACGTTTATTATGCTCTTTTTAACAACAGTATAGTTGATATAAGTCATCTGTCCGCCAAAGATGCGGGAGAGAATGAGAAGCTTATATATGAAGCCTTTCTTGATAAGCAGTCGAGGGTATTTGACAAACTCCGCGCAGAACTTAATGAGGTCAATACTGCGTATGAGGATTTGAGCCCTGAGTATCAGGCATATGAAAGCTTTATCGTTTCAATGCTTGTGGAGAACGGCGTTATTAAAGACTCCGAGATAGATAAAAAAGATGAGACCTACCTTGCGTGGAGAGTCGAAGAGACGATAGGTCTCGGCGAATATCTTAAGTTTTTGATAGCCAACAATTACATAGATGTGACAAAGATAAGCCTTGATGCGCAGTATTCGGATTCGTCCGAGGTGTTCGCCCGCCTCTGCGATTATATAATAGAACGACTCGGCGGAAGTGTATCTTTTTCCAAGCGTATGTATAAATACATGATTCGTAATGACGAGATCACGGGATATCAGATAATCGCAACTTTGCTTGAGCAGGATGCGATATCGATAACGGCACAGGAGCAGAACAAGTTTTACAGCAACGTGATGTCATCTTACAGTTTCATGCTTTATCTGATTCAGAATCTGTATATTACGCCCGGTCAGCTTGCGCTTGATCCGTATTCGGCATCGGCTGTTATAACCGATATGGAAGGCGACGTGCTTGCACTTGTGACATATCCGAGCTATGACAATAACAGGCTTGCGAATACGATTGATTCGGACTATTATGCCAAGCTTCAAAGCGACCTTTCAAGGCCTTTATGGAACTATGCGACTCAGCAGCGTACGGCTCCCGGTTCCACATTCAAGATGGTATCGGCAACGGCCGGACTTGAAGAGAATATAATCAATACCGCAACACAGATTTCATGTCGCGGTTACTTTGACAGATTCGAGAACGAGACCTACCGATGCTGGATTTATCCCGGCGGACACGGCAATCTTAACGTGACGGGCGGAATAGAGCATTCATGTAACAGTTTTTTCTATGAAGTCGGATATAAGCTCTCTATCGATGAGAACGGTTCTTATGATGAGGACCTGGGTCTTGAGAGACTTAAAAAGTATGCCGATATGTACGGTCTTACCGAAAAGACAGGCGTTGAGATAGAAGAATCGGAACCCGATGTTTCGGATGAATACCCTGTATTGTCCGCTATCGGACAGGGTACGAACAACTTTACGACAATAGGACTTGCAAGATATGTCATGACCGTTGCGAATAACGGAACCTGTTATAATCTGACTCTGCTTGACAGGGTTGATGACCATAACGGTAATCTGATTATGGAATACGATCCGGAGATCCGTAATATTGTCGATCTTCCAAGTGCATATTGGAATGCGATACATACGGGAATGCGTCGCGTAGTTATGAGTAAGTCATACTATAACAATCTCGGTGTCAATGTTGCCGGTAAGACAGGAACGGCACAGGAGAATAAGAAAAGAGCCAACCATGCGTTGTTTGTTTCGTATGCGCCTTATGAGAATCCTCAGATTGCCGTGGCAACACGTATTGCCTTCGGTTATTCTTCGGAATTTGCTGCGAATATGACTCGAGACATATACAAATATTACTTCCACTTAGAGGATGAAGACGATATAGTTACCGGTACTGCCGAAGTTCCGGACGCCGAGATATCCGGCGGAGATTAAAAAGCGGGTGAGCAATATGATAGTTATCAAAAGCTACAAAGGCGGAATAGCGCTTCACATCGATCCCGAACAGCCTTTTGATGAGGTCTTGAATGAGATTGCCGAGAAGTTTGAAGAGTCCAGAAAGTTTTTCAGGGACGCTTCGCTTGCGCTGTCCGTAGAAGGAAGATCGTTAAGCACGGAAGAAGAGAAAAGTGTTATTCAGACGATAGATGAACATTCGGATGTTAACATTATCTGTCTCGTGGGTAAGGATGAGGAGACCGACCGTAAGTTTATTAAGGCTTTAAAGCGTGTTGAACTGCAGCGTGAAGAGAATAACGGACGCTTTTACCGCGGCGATGTTTTGGAAGGAGAGATTATCGAGAGCGAAGGTTCTTTGGTTGTTATGGGTAATGTCGAAGAAGGCGGAACCGTTGCTGCGACCAAGGACATTATAATTCTCGGTGAACTTAAGGGCGATGCCTATGCGGGCCTTAATAACGATGAAGGTCATTTTATAACCGCGGTTAAGATGAATCCGCATATCTGCAAGATAGGAGCGCTCAGTTATTCCCGTAATGCCGGCAAGAGCCTTTTTGACAAAAAGAAGAATTCTCCGTGCATCATATATCAGAAAAACGGTGAACTGGTGAGTGATATCATCAGTCCTGAAGCTATAGGATATGTTACGTCAATATAAGTTAAGAAACTACAATTTCAAGTTAATAATCTTTGTCGTTGCACTTTCGTTCATCGGCTATTTTGCTATCGGAAGTGCGAGAGAGTCGTTCCAGAGCAGGCAGCTTTACGGAATACTTGTGGGCATAATCATCATGGTCATCGTATCGATCATAGATTATAAACTTTATGCCCATATCAGATGGATAATCTATATATTCAATCTGGCATTGTTAATAGCCGTTTTGCTGTTCGGTACGACGGTCAATGATTCCAAGAGATGGCTTAATATCGGCTTTCAGTTCCAGCCTTCCGAGCTGTCCAAGATACTGTTGATTTTGTTCTTTTCACAGTTTATTATGAAATATAGGGAGCGTCTTAACACGGTCAAGATGATCGGATTTATGCTGATATTGGTGGCGGTTCCTATGCTTTTGGTGTATAAGGAGCCTGACCTTTCGACGACCATCATGATAGCGGTCACATTCTGTATCATGCTTTTTGTCGGAGGACTTGAATACCGTACGGTTTTCATTGTGTTAGGCACGTTGATACCCTTGGGCGTTGTATTCTTCAGTATCATATTACAGGAAGATCAGTCCATACTTGAAGGTTATCAGGTAAGACGTATCGTAGCATGGCTTTATCCTGAGAAGTATCCCGATCTTGTATATCAGCAGCAGAATTCGATTACTGCGATATCGTCAGGAATGCTTCACGGTAAGGGTCTTAACAATAACGTTATCGCCTCCGTTAAGAACGGTAACTTCATATCCGAGCCGCAGACGGACTTCATATATGCAATAGTCGGCGAGGAACTCGGATTTATCGGAGCTGCGGCGATAATTATTTTGCTCGTGCTTATTGCATATGAATGCATGAGAATAGCGCATTATTCGACCACCGTGTCGGGTGCGATCGTGGCCGATGCAATGGCCGGGCTCATTGCAATTCAGGGATTTATGAATATAGCCGTTACCACGGGACTTTTGCCCAATACGGGTATTCCGCTTCCTTTTGTGAGTTACGGTCTTACATCGTTAGTCAGCCTGTATTTGGGCATTGGGGTTGTCCTTAATATCGGGCTTCAGGGTGATAAACGCAAAAAACTCGCGACAGATATGAATTAGCTTGGGAGGTTACTATGAACATTGCTTTAATAGCGCATGACAACAAAAAGAAGCTGATGCAGAACTTCTGTATCGCTTACAGGGGAATACTTTCTAAGAACGATCTTTATGCCACGGGAACAACGGGCAGACTTATAGAAGAAGTGACCAATCTCAATGTGCATAAATTCCTTGCGGGACATTTGGGAGGAGAGCAGCAGATAGGTGCGCAGATAGAACACAATCAGATTGACCTTGTGATCTTTTTGCGTGATCCCTTAACACCCAAGTCCCACGAACCTGATGTTAACAATATTTTCAGATTATGTGATATACACAATATTCCGTTGGCTACCAATCTGGCAAGCGCCGAGCTGCTTATCAAGTCGCTTGACCGCGGTGACATGGAATGGAGAGAGATGTATAAGTAGTCATCTATGAAACAGAACGTTAAAATATTATTATCTGCAATTTTGATACTGTCATTCATTCTTTCCGGATGCGGTAAGACCAAGTTACCTCTTACTTATAAGGAGACCAATACAATTGTTTCCTCCGACAGAATGAATAATTATGCCGATACTTTTGCAAGCAATCTTGCCATTACCGATTCGGATGTTGAAGGTGTCAGCGGCGCTACGGTTGAGGATACTTCGGCTGCCGGAATATTTGATATCAACGGCAGGAAAGTTCTTTATGCCAAGGATATCCATGAGAGAATGGCTCCTGCATCGCTTACCAAGATTATGACGGCGCTGGTTGCCATCAAGTACGGCAATACAGAGGATGTTATTACTTGTTCGGAGAACGTAACCGATATATCGTCTGATGCCACAAGAATCGGCCTTAAGCCGGGCGATCAGCTTACGATGAATCAGGCACTTCATGCATTGCTTATTAATTCGGCCAATGATGTTGCTATAGCCATTGCCGAACATGTATCGGGTGACGTTGATTCGTTCGTTGCTTTAATGAACGAAGAAGCTCTTAAAATCGGCGCAACCAACACTCATTTTGTTAATCCGCACGGACTGTCTGATAACGAACACTATACAACTGCATACGATTTATATCTCATGATGAATGAAGCCATTAAGTATGAGCTGTTTAATGAGATTATACATATGTCCGAATACGACAGTGTATATAACGACAGTACCGGAAGCGAAAAGAGTATGAATTTCAAGACGACGAATCTTTTCCTTCGCGGTGACTATACGGCACCGAGTAACGTTACGGTCATAGGAGGTAAGACGGGTACCACGACAATAGCGGGCAACTGCCTTATCCTTATAGTCAAAGACACCTCCGGGAACCCATATATATCTGTAATTCTTCGCGCCAGCACACGCGCTGTGGTTAACGAAGAAATGGCGGATATACTTAGAGAAATCAAGTAAAATATATTGTATTTTATTATAGATTTATGTATAATTTTAATATCAAAAAGCAGTTCCGCTGCTTATTAAGGAGGGCACCCCAATGATACAATTAATCGTAGGATCCGAAGGTAAGGGCAAGACCAAGCATCTGCTTGATAAGGTTAATGAAGAGATCAAGGTTGCTTCAGGCAATATAGTATTTCTTGACAGAAGCACCAAGCACATGTTCGAATTGAACAACAGAGTTCGTCTGGTTAACGTTTCTGAATATGATTTTGAGAACAAATCTGAGTTTATCGGTTTTATATATGGTATCATTTCACAGGATCACGACATAGAGAAGATGTATATTGACGGCATTATGAAGATAGCTAAGCTTGATAAGGCCGGTTTTGAAGAGATTGTCGGCAAGCTTAAGGAAGTAAGCGAGAAGTTCGGACTTGACATCATCATCAGCGCTTCCATTGATTCAAGCGAAGTGAGTGACAGCCTCAAGGATATGATACTCATTGCTCTTTGATAAGGGTTTATAAGTAATTTAAAGCCTCGGAAGTATTATTCCGGGGCTTTAGTTTGTGGATTGGAGATTAGTGTGGCAGAGAACAATATAAGAACCTACCGCAAGCCTCTGAATATAAATATAGGAATCATATGCTTCCTGGTAATACTGGTATATATCGTTATATGTTCCTTCATGTATTTTACCTCCAAGCATATTGTGGGATACGAAGTAAAGACGGGCTCTCTTTCAATATCAAATGTCTATCAGGGATTGGCATTAAGAGACGAGATTGTCGTTACAAGCGAACACTCAGGCTATGTGAATTACTATGCCAGAGAGGGTGAGAAGATCGGCACGGGCGGTGTTGTATGTTCCGTTGATGAGACCGGTCAGCTTCAGGATCTCATGAACAAAGAGGCAACAGACGGTATTGCCATGTTAAGTGATTCGGATATATCCGAGATCAAGAGTGAGATCGTTGACTTTTCGACTTCTTTTGACAGGAAGAATTTCCAGTCGGCATATGATTTTAAATATGCCATTGAAGGTTCGGTTGTTAAATATGCCAACAACAGACTCTTAAGCAGTCTTGAAAGTCTTAACGCCGACAGCAGTGCCGGACTTATCAATCTCTGCAGAAGCCCGGAGTCGGGAATCGTTATATATTCAACCGACGGTTATGAGGATTATGACATCTCCGAGATCAATGAAGAATGGTTTGCCAAGGATAAGTATGAGAAAACTCAGCTTGTTAATAATAACCTTGTTTCTACCGGTGATGTGCTTTATAAACTTTCAGACAATGAGAACTGGTCGATCGTAATTCCGATTGCCAGGAAGAGAGCGGAAGAGCTGCTTGAAGAAGAGTATGTCAAGGTAAGGTTTTTAAAGAACCGTTATGAATCGTGGGGACGTGTCGAACTTATTGAGTCCAAGGACGGCGATACGTATGTGCAGCTTTTCTTTAACAATTCGATGATTACCTTTGCTACCGACAGATTTGTTGATGTGGAGCTTATTACGGATGTGGAATCCGGACTTAAGGTTCCGAATTCTTCGATAATCACCAAGGAATTCTTCCTCATACCCGTTGATTACGTAACAAAGGGCGGCAATAACAATTCCGATGTAATACTTAAGGAAGTATATGCCGAAGACGGAAGCAAGTCCACAGAGTACGTTCCTGTTACAATCTACAGTGAGAATAACGGCGAATACTTTATCGATGATGATGCATTACGTGTCGGAGACCGTATAATAAAGCCCGATTCGCAGATGGATTATACGATATCCAAGGTTGCCGAGCTTACCGGTGTATACAATATCAATAAAGGATATGCCGATTTCAAGCAGATCCAGGTTCTTAATCAGAACGACGAATATTCGATAATCAAGTCCAATACCGAATACGGTCTGGTAGCATATGACTATATAGCGCTTGATGCAACAAGTGTGGAGACGGATGAGTTCATATATGATTAAAGAAAACATTGAAGAAGTTAAAAAGCATATAGACAATGCCGTCAATAAAGGCAAAAGGAATGCGGATGTCGTAACACTTATCGCCGTAAGTAAGACCAAGCCCGTTACCATGCTTAAAGAAGCATATGACGCCGGCATGAGGGATTTCGGTGAGAATAAAGTGCAGGAGATCATGGAAAAATATGACAAACTGCCTTCCGATATCAGATGGCATATGATCGGGCACTTACAGACCAATAAGGTTAAGTATATCGCAGATAAGATATATATGATACACAGTGTGGATTCACTCAAGCTTGCGGAAGAGATAAGCAAGCAGGCTGTTAAAGCAGGTCGTGTCATACCGATCTTAATCGAGGTCAATATAGCCGATGAAGAGAGTAAGTTCGGAGTGGCCCCTTCGGATGCCGAGGCTTTGATAAGAAGTATAGCGCCGCTTCCCGGTGTTAGTGTTAAGGGCCTTATGACAGTCGCTCCATATACGGATGATCCCGAGGATAACCGCACCTATTTTAGGGCTTTAAAGCAATTATCTGTTGACATAACGAGTAAAAACATTGATAATATCACTATGGGCGTGCTGTCCATGGGTATGACCGGAGACTATGAAGTTGCCATTGAAGAAGGGGCTTCTTATGTGCGAGTGGGCACAGGCATATTCGGGGCAAGGAATTACGCCGTAGGGTAGATAGAGTAAGGAGATTATGGTATGAGTTTTATGGATTCGATCCTCGGAGGACTTAAGCTTAACGAGGATGAATATGATGAAGGTGAATATCTTGATAATGACGACGCTTTGGATGAGCAGCCTGCGAAGGCATCAGCCGGAAGGAATGACAGCCAGCAGGATGAGCAGCCCCGCAAGCCTTTAAGCAGACCGGGCGCAGGAAGAAGCAAGAAGCTTGGCAACGGCATGGAAGTTTGCGTTATCAAGCCCACAAGCGTTGATGATTCAAGAGAGATAGCGGATACTCTTTTAAGCAACAGAACGGTCGTCCTGAACATGGAAGGTCTTGACGGCGATATAGCACAGAGAGTCATCGATTTTACATCGGGTGCCACATATGCCATTAACGGCAATCTTCAGAAGATATCACATTATATCTTCATAATCACTCCTCCGAGTGTTGATATCTCGGGTGATTTCCCGGCAATCCTGAACGGATCGTTTGACGCACCATAAAGTGTAATTTCTTCCTATCCGGTATATGGGCCGGATAGGAAATTTTTTATATTAATGATTGGTTAGGTTAAAAGATGAACAGACTTACAGTCAAAACTCCGAATAAAAAAGATTATGATATTGTCATAACGACGGGATTTGAGGCGCTTCCAAGCGAAATCGAACGCCTTGATTACAAAGGCAGGAATGCTCTTATCGTATCGGATACAAATGTTGCTCCGATATATATGGATTCTTTGAAGTCCGTGCTTTCGGATTGCAATATTACATGTAATGAATTCATATTCAAAGCGGGAGAGGAATCCAAGACCAAAGAGACCGTTGATCTGATTCTGGATAAAATGGTAGAGCTTAACTTTAAGCGCTCTGACCTTTGTTTTGCGCTCGGCGGCGGAGTTGTCGGAGACATAACGGGATATGCGGCAAGCCAGTATCACAGAGGAATCCCTTTTATTCAGGTTCCGACATCGCTTCTTGCAATGAGTGATTCTTCCGTAGGCGGTAAGACGGGTGTTGATTATAAGAACATCAAGAACGTGCTCGGCGCTTTTTATTTCCCGGCGTTGGTTTATATGAATATCTCGGCATTGAATACGCTTGATGACAGGCAGTTTTACAACGGGTTTGCCGAGGCTATGAAGAACGGAATAATCAAAGACGAGCATTTCTATGAGTGGCTCATAGATTCGATGTATGAAATCTGTGATAAGGATGCCGATACGCTTGAAGAACTCGTATACCGTTCTGTTAACATTAAAAGACTTGTTGTTGAGAAGGATCCGTGGGAAGAAGGCGACAGGGCTTTACTTAACTTCGGACATACTTTGGGACATGCCATTGAATCATGTAAGTTTGGTACCCTTTTGCACGGTGAATGTGTTGCGCTCGGAATGGTTGCGGCTGCATACATCTCATATAAAAAAGAGATGATCAGCCTTGAAGAATACCTTGAGCTGCGAGACATGCTCGTGCCGTTTAATCTGCCCATTACCGTTGATGATATTGATGTTGATGAGATAATTAAGAGGGTGGGCAAAGACAAGAAGCAGGACAATGCCGGTCTTAAGTTTATTTTGCTTAAAAAGATAGGCAAGGCCGTTATAGACAGAAGTGTTACGGAAGACGAGATGAGAGGGGCACTTAAGGAGATAGAGTATACCGATGACTTCGAATAACGATAACAGTACGAATAATATTAATGAAAATAATAAAAGAGGTGCCGCAGGCGTAGTCGGCGACATCCTTATTATGATGTGTCTTATTGTTTTTGACCAGTTCACCAAAAACCTTGCGGTTTTAAAACTAAAAGGCAATAAGTCTTTTGTTCTTGTCAAAGGTGTTTTTGAACTGGAATATCTTGAGAATAAGGGTGCGGCATTCGGCATAATGCAGAATATGAAGTACTTTTTCCTTGTTGTTGCTGCGCTTATGGTGATCTTCGTCATTTATTCTCTTATAAAACTTCCCAAGGGCGGGAAGTTTATACTGATGGAAATCTGTCTTTTACTTATCGGATCGGGCGCCGTGGGCAATATGATCGACAGAGTAATGAATGATTATGTTGTCGACTTTTTCTATTTCAGCCTCATCAATTTCCCGATATTCAACGTTGCGGATATATATGTGACGGTGGCCTGTGCGGTTCTGATCATAAGCATACTCTTTGTATATAAAGAAGATGATCTTTCGTTCTTAAAAATCAGGAACAAATCCGTGTCTGAAGATAAAGAATCCGGTGAGGGAGCATGACCGAATACAGACTGATCGTAGATGAAGAATTTGACGGCGTGCGTCTTGACAAAGCATTATCTGAGATGCTTGACCCCGGCGTATCCAGATCATATATCAAAAAAGTTATTGATGACAAAGCCGTATATGTTGACGGCAAAGTCAGAAAGGCAAGCTTTACGTTAAGTGAGGAATCAGTGATTACTCTGTCCCTTCCGGACGCTTCTCCATGTGAAGTTATGCCTGAAAACATTCCCCTTGATATACTTTATGAAGATGATGATGTTATTGTGGTAAACAAGCCCAAGGGCATGGTTGTTCATCCCGCTGCAGGACATTTAAGCGGTACGCTTGTCAATGCCTTAATGTATCACTGCGGGGACAGTTTATCGGGTATTAACGGGGTATTGAGGCCCGGTATTGTGCACAGAATAGACAAAGACACCTCAGGCTCAATAATCGCATGTAAAAACGACAGGGCTCATATGGCGATCGCCGCGCAGCTTAAGGAACACAGCCTCAACCGAACATACAGAGCTGTTGCTTTTGGCAGAATAGATTTATTAAACGAAAAGCACAATGCAATGAAGTCAGGTATTGCTTCATATGACGGCGATGAACTTATAATAAACGCACCTATCGGCAGACATCCGACCGACAGGAAGAGGATGTGTGTGAATGCGCCGAATTCAAAGGAAGCCGTTACCGGCATATCCGTTATAAAACCTTTGGATAAACTTGATATGACATATATAGAATGCAGGCTGAGAACGGGTCGTACACATCAGATAAGGGTGCATACCGAGGCCATAGGTTTTCCTCTGCTTGGGGATCCTGTATATAACAGGGGAGCACGTGCAATTCCGTCTGTAATTAAGAATATTGATACTGAAGGTCAGGCACTTCATGCTTACAAGTTGGGCTTTATTCATCCGACGAAAAATGAGTATATCGAAACAGTCGCCCCCATCCCTTCATATATGGAGAAAATCACAGAAATATGTTAAAATAATCATATCTTTAATCGACGGAATTTGTCGATTTTGGGAGATTGGAGGGTTGTATGAATACCATTATCACGATTGGAAGACAGTTCGGTTCAGAGGGGCGTGAGATAGGCAGACTTGTTGCCGAACACTACGGCATACCTTTTTACGATAAAGATCTTATTACCAGAGCCGCTAAAGAGAGCGGATTCTGCGAAGAGATGATTGAAGTTCATGACGAGCGTCCGACAAGTTCGTTTCTTTATAATCTTGTCATGGACACTTATTCGTTCGGCTATAATGCATCTTCATTTGTGGATATGCCGATCAGTCACAAGATTTTCCTTGCACAATTTGATACGATTAAGAAGATTGCGGATGAAGGTCCCTGCGTCATTGTAGGAAGATGTGCGGATTATGCGCTTACCGACAGAGATGACGTTATGAATCTCTTTATATACGGCGATGATAAGTATAAGCTCAATCATATTATGAAGAAGTATGATTTAAGCGAGCAGAAGGCCAAAGAGATGATCAATAAGAAGGATAAGCAGCGTCAGAGTTATTATAACTATTATTCTTCTAAGAAGTGGGGCCATGCTGCCAGCTATGATCTTTGTATCAACAGTTCGATTTTGGGCAACGAAGGTACAAAAAATCTTATAATTCAGGCGATTGAGGTGTTTGAAAGCCGCAGAGCATAGTTTTTTATGAATCAGAAGTCCGGATTGCTAAGACAATTTGCATATTTAATGACTGTTTTTGCCGTGATAACCATCATTGTCACGGCATTAGCCACTTATTATGCCCAAATGAAGCAATACAGGAAGATATGTCGTGAGACGAGTATGAACGTCGGCGATTATCTTTCGGGACTTATATACAAAGAAGCCGATGTTTTTACATCCTACAGGGAATACTATGCAGCCAACTATGAGTCGTTAAGGATTCCGGCCGATTTTACCGAATATAATACGGCTCATGAAGAGTTCTTGAAGGCATTTGCCAAAGAGTACCCGGGCAAGGCTTTCTACGCCGATATTAAGCCCGAAGAGATGAACGATGAGCTTCAATATCTCTTCTATACGTTTTATCATGAATACTGGCTTTTGACATTTGAACAGGCCAGAGAATCTTTTGATCTTCCTTACACGTATTTTCTCATTCCGGATGAAGAGACGCATACCGTTATGTATATGATTGACGGCGAGCGCATTCCCGATGAACAGCATCCCGGATATCTTTATATGGGCGATTCATATTACAATCCTCCCGAGAACCATGAGCTTTTATGGAGGACCTGGGAGACCGGGCAGAAGTATGATGAGATATATGAATGGGACAATAAGTGGGGTCATACCTATTCTCACTACACACCCCTTGTAGTAAACGGCAAAAACCTCGGGCTTGTGGTTGCCGAAGTGTCTGTGGACGAGGTCAACAGACGTATACTTATAAGCACACTCGGACTCTGTATCCTTCTTTCCATTCTGCTTATTGTTTTGGTTTACTGTCTGATGTATTACATCAATAAGAATCATATAAAGAGAATCAATCATCTGTCTGAGAAGATCGATGAATTTGCTTCTTCCGGCGATCCGGCAATTGCAGGTGAACTGACATCATACGATTTCGGGAAGACGGAGATAGCCACGCTCGCGGATAATACTGCGGATATGATCGTTACTCTTAAGAATAATGAAGCTGAGATCACAAGGGCTGCACAGCAGAAGTCGGATTTCCTCGCGAATATGAGTCATGAGATACGTACTCCGATGAATGCCGTTGTCGGAATATCCGAACTTATGTTAAAAGAAGATCTGCCTGATAATACGAGAAATTATGCAAGACAGATTAAGTCTTCGGCGAACGCCCTGTTAGATATAGTAAATGATGTATTGGATTTTACCAAGATTGAATCGGGAAGCCTTAAGATAAGACCTTCGGAATACGATCCCGGTATTCTTTTCGGTGATCTTATTGCAATGGCTAAGGGTATTTGCGGTAATAAGGAAATAGAGATAAAATCCGAATTTGCAAAAGATCTTCCGGGCAGACTATACGGAGATCATGTGAGAATCAGACAGATTCTTACAAACCTTATATCCAATGCAGTGAAGTTTACGAAATCAGGGGAAGTATGCATAAAAGTTGATTGTGATCATATAGATGATGACAATATAGATCTCATTTTTTCGGTAAGCGATACGGGTATAGGCATTAAAAACGACGATCTTAACAGGATATTTGATTCGTTCATGCAGATCAACAATACACGTAACAGGGAAGCCGAAGGAACGGGATTGGGACTTGCCATAACCAAAAGACTTACGGAACTTATGAACGGCACAATATCCGTTTCCAGCAAGTTCGGAGTCGGAAGCGTATTTAAAGTTACACTTCCGCAGGGCGTGATTAAGCATGAAGAAAGTGCGGAAGACAAAAACTCGGATGATTCATCCGGATTTAAGCCGGATTTTAAAGCTCCGGATGCCAAAGTTTTGGTTGTGGACGATAACGGAGTAAACCTTTTGATAGCCAAAGAATACCTTAAGGCATACGATATAGTTCCTATGTGTGTTAAAAGCGGCGCTGAGGCCGTGGTCGAAGCGGGCAACCTTACTTATGACATTGTACTTATGGATCATATGATGCCTGAGATGGACGGAGTAAAGGCTACGAAGATCATAAGGAATGAATATCCGGAATATGACAGTGTACCGATTATTGCCTTCACTGCGAATGTTTTGGATGAGACACGTGAAGAACTTATGAATGCCGGAATGGATGATTTCATAGCCAAGCCGCTTTTGCCCGATAATCTGTATCGGGTGTTAAGCAAATGGCTGCCTGAGGGCATAAAGAAAAATGATAATTAAGCATATAAAGAAAGCGGACGGATTGGGCCGCGTAGATAAATATATCTTAAGACTTCTTCCGGGACTTAAACCCGGACTTATGCATAAGCAGTTTCGCAATAAGAATATCCTTTTAAACGGTCATAAGATAAGCGGTAATGAGACTGTTAAAGAAGGAGATGAGCTTAAGTTTTTCTTTTCGGATGATACATTTGAGGCATTCAGTAAAGGAATAAGCGATGCGACAACCGGTTCAGACCCATCCGACAAATATATAAAGCAGGGCGAGCATGCCGTTAAGATGTATAAATCGGATCCCGACAGAGTAAAGATAATATATGAGAACGCTCATATAATCATATTAGACAAGCCTTCGGATATGTTATCGCAAAAGAGCGATGACGAAGATTTAAGCCTAAATGAATGGCTTATCGGATATCTGATTCAAAGCGGTTTTATAAAGCCTGAGGATATGATGCATTTTAAACCGTCGGTACTGAACAGGCTTGACAGAAATACATCGGGGATCGTATTGGGAAGCAAATCATTACTCGGAGCGGGTGTTATATCGAAAGCATTAAAAGACAGAACGCTCAATAAGTATTACAGAACCATAGTATCCGGCAAATATGTCGATAAGGACGATATATATACCGCTTATTTGTCCAAAAATGAATCGACCAATACAGTCAATATATTGACCGAAATAGTCAGTGATGATTCGTTCTCCTCAATACCCGATAATTACAGCATAATACGCACAGGAATATCATTCGTAAAATCCGTTAATAATTCCGAACTGGGTGATATTTCCATGCTTGATATTGACCTCATAACCGGTAAATCCCATCAGATTAGAGCGCATCTTGCAGCCTTGGGGTACCCGATATTGGGTGATACAAAGTACGGTAACAGCCGCATTAATAAAAAGTTTAAGGCTCTGCTTGCTTCATCGGATCATGTTTCGCAGTTTCTGCATGCATATAAGGTTGTATTTAACGATGATACCGTAAAAGAGCTTGAACTGGATGATAATACATACATATGTCCGCTGCCCGAGTCTTGGGACGGTCTTTTTTCGGAGAATTAATTATGGCAACATGGAAAAGCAGAGGCTTAAGGGGTTCTGTCTTTGAGGAAATGATAAACCGCACAAACGAAATCTATGAAGAGAACCATCTCGGGCTTATTCAGAAGATACCTACGCCCATTACACCCATAGATATGGACCATAAGACAAAGCAGATTACTCTGGCCTATTTTGATAAGAAGAGTACAGTCGATTATATCGGTGTCATTCAGGGCCTTCCGATTTGTTTTGACGCCAAAGAATGTAAGACGGATAGATTTGCTCTTCAGAATATACATGAACATCAGGTTAAGTTTATGGAAGAATTCGAAGCACAGCAGGGAATAGCCTTTTTTCTCATACATTTTACAGATTCTGACCGGTTTTATTATATGAGATTGAGAGAATTGCTTATATTCTGGAACAGAGCAAAAGAAGGCGGAAGAAAGAGCTTTAACATAGATGAACTTGATGATTCTTTCTTTATAGAAGATGTCAACGGCCCCGTTATACCTTATATAGAATATCTTCAAAAGGACCTTGATGACCGTGAATAAGCCGTTTGATACATATTTTTTATTAATTGCTTGACACATTGAGGAAATATCTATATAATTTAGCGTGTTATCGAATTATCACGTTACCACGATAAAGTATTTGAGATTACGGAGAGCAAAATGACCAATTTATTACACACTCCCGAAGGAGTAAGAGACATATACAACGGAGAATATTCGGATAAGCTGCGCATAGAGGAAGATATCCATAAGGTGTTTGCCGGCGCAGGATATAAGGATATTCAGACGCCTACCTTTGAGTACTTCGATCTTTTCGATTCCAATATAGGTACGACTCCCAGCAGAGATCTGTACAGATTCACCGACAGGGACGGCCAGACCGTTGTCTTAAGGTCGGATTTCACACCTTCCATAGCAAGATGTGCTGCAAAGTACTTCATGGAAGAGCAGGGTATCCTTAAGTTTACCTATAAGGGCAATACGTTCTCTCAGACAGGTGCATTACAGGGTAAGTTAAGAGAGACTACGCAGATGGGCGTGGATGTTATCGGCGATGATTCAACCACATCCGATGTAGAGGTTATAAGACTTGCGGCCTCTGCCATCAGAAAGGTTACGGATAAGAATATACGTCTTGTTATAAGTAACATCGACTATTTTAAAGGTCTGTGCGAACAGTACGGAATTCCCGGAGATGTTGAACTTAAGTTAAGAGACTATGTAACAAACAAGAATTTCACCGCAGCCAGACAGTATCTTATGGATGTCCGTTTGACAGGCCTTAATATCAGTGATGAGACAATAGACTCCATAATGCAGCTTGAGGGGCTTATAGGAGGAGAGGATGTCTTAAGTCGTGCTGAGAGCATGGCGGGCAATGAGCGCTCATCAAAGGCTCTTGAAAGGCTTAAAAAGATTCACAACGCGCTCACATCCGGCGGTTCTGATGTTCAAATATCATATGACCTGAGCATGCTTAACAAATACACATATTATACCGGTGTTGTATTTAAGTTATATATGCCCGGTGTCGGGGATTGTGTTGCCAAGGGCGGAAGATACGATAATCTGTTAAAGGAATTCGGAAAAGATGCTCCTGCAATCGGCTTTGTTATCGTTATTGACGATCTGTTACAGGCTGTCAGAGCACCCGAATCAAAGGAAAGAGATGAATATCTCACTTTTGCTTTAACCAAGGGCAGACTTGCCGATAAGACTCTTCAGCTGTTGGAACAGATCGGCATATCATGTGACGAAGTTAGGGATAAAGAGACCAGAAAGCTCGTATTTGTCAATGATGAGCTTAAGTTAAGGTTTTTCCTTGCCAAGGGGCCCGATGTTCCGACATATGTTGAGAACGGTGTTGCGGATATAGGCGTTGTCGGAGAAGACACAATCCTTGAAGAAAACAGACGCGTATATGAGGTTATGGATCTCGGTTTCGGAAAGTGCAGGATGTGTGTATGCGGACCGAAGGAAGCGGGCGAGCTTTTAAAGCATCATGAGAAGATTCGCGTATGTACCAAGTATCCTACAATTGCACGTGACTATTTCTACAATAAGAAGCACCAGACAGTGGAACTTATAAAGCTTAATGGTTCCGTTGAACTGGGACCCATTGTAGGATTGGGCGATGTTATAGTCGATATAGTGGAGACCGGTTCCACCCTTAGGGAGAACGGCCTTGAGATTCTCGAAGAGATTCTTCCGTTATCGGCTCGAATGATAGTCAACCAGGTAAGCATGCAGCTTAAATCCGAGCGCATCAGAAATATTATAAGCAGTATTAAAGAACTTTGATTGGAGAATAGAATGAGAACAGTCAGACTTAACGACAAGACTAAAGAAGATATATTAAGCAGTCTTTTAAAGAGAAGCCCTAGTCAATATACAGAATATGAGGAGACGGTTAAGAATATCGTTTCCGATGTAATTGACAGAGGTGATGATGCCGTTGTTGAATACACTAAGAAATTCGACGGTTGGGATGCTTCACCCGACAAGCTTAAAGTTACAAGACAGGAGATAGAAGACGCTTACAAAGAGGTTGATGAGAAGTTCATCGATATCCTTAAAGAAGCGGCCGAGAATATCCGTGAGTTCCACAAAAAGCAGATGCACGAAAGCTGGATTACGACCAAGGAAGACGGTTCTATCTTAGGCCAGCGAATAACTCCGATTGACAGTGTCGGATGCTATGCTCCCGGCGGTAAGGCTTATTATCCCAGCAGTGTACTGATGAACATTATACCTGCCAAGGTTGCAGGGGTAAAAAGGATAGTTCTGGCTACTCCGGCAATGAAAGGCAGTGACAAAGTTCATCCGATCACTCTTGTTGCAGCGGATATAGCCGGTGCGGATGAGATAATCAAAGTCGGCGGTGCTCAGGCCGTTGCAGCCATGGCATACGGAACGGCTTCAATAGAGAGAGTATGTAAGATTACAGGCCCCGGCAATATATTTGTTGCTCTGGCCAAGAAAGCCTGCTTCGGTGTTGTCGGAATTGATTCGATTGCCGGACCGAGCGAGATACTTGTAATTGCCGATGAGACGGCTGATCCTAAGTTTGTTGCAGCCGATCTTTTAAGTCAGGCCGAACATGACGAGCTTGCAAGTGCGATTCTTTTGACAGACAGTGAGAAGCTTGCAAAAGAAGTATCCGATGAAGTCGATAACTTCCTTAAGGTTCTTGATCGTACTGAGATTATAAAAAAGTCGCTTGATAACTACGGATATATCCTTGTGGCGGATAAGATGGACAATCTTATAGATGCGGCGAACGATATAGCTTCGGAGCACCTTGAGATTCAGACAAAGGATCCTTATGAAGTTATGACAAAGATCCGTAATGCAGGTGCAATCTTTATTGGACCATATTCAAGCGAACCGCTCGGCGATTACTTTGCGGGTCCCAATCACATATTGCCGACCAACGGAACCGCACGATTCTTCTCGCCTCTTAATGTGGATGAATTCCTTAAAAAGACCAGCCTTATCTCTTTTTCAAAGGCAGGCCTTGAGGCGGTACACGACAAGATTGAGTATTTTGCAAAGCAGGAGAAGCTTACAGCTCATGCAAATTCGATAAAAGTAAGATTTGATCGATGATTATATGATATTATTATAGTATTGAATACGGAGGTGACATCTATGGAAAGAATGGCCAATATTACAAGAGATACAAAGGAGACACAGATTTCTTTGGAACTTAATATCGACGGTGAGGGTAATGCATCCATCGATACAGGCATCGGGTTTTTCAATCATATGCTTGAGGCTTTTTCAAAGCACGGCTTTTTTGATATGAACTGCAAGTGTGACGGTGATACAGAGGTTGACGGACACCACACCGTAGAGGATACGGGTATAGTCCTTGGTGCCGCAATCAAGCAGGCTTTGGGCGACAAGGCCGGTATCAAGAGATTCGGTGATTTCATTCTTCCCATGGATGATGCACTTGTTCTCTGTGCGGTTGATATCTGCAACAGACCTTATCTCGGATTTGATTACAAGTTCGATGTTGATATGATAGGTGAACTTGATACGCAGCTTATCAAAGAATTCTTCCAGGCTGTATCATACAGTGCAATGATGAACATACACATCAAGGTGCTTGCGGGTGAGAACGGACATCACATCGCCGAAGCTATGTTTAAGGCTTTTGCAAAGGCTTTGGATGAGGCAACAACCATTGATGAGCGTATCAACGGCGTTCAGAGTACCAAGGGAACGTTATAATAAGCTTTTGCGGAGGTAGAGTTTTGAACAACAAAAGACTGATCCCATGTATCTATCTTTTTAATAAGATAGCAATTAGATCATATGATGATACGAGAGTTTTAAGCACCGATCCCGTTGCTCTTGCCAAAGAGTGTGAGAGCAAGGGTGCCGATGCTTTATATGTTATGGACTTATCCCATAATGATGCCGAGCATGATGCTGCCATCGATATGCTTAAGTCAATCTGCGATGCCGTAAGTATTCCGGTTTACGGCGCGGGCAACGTCAACAGGGCAGAAGATATTAAGAAAATTCTTTACGCCGGATGCACAAAGGCTACGCTTAACTATAGCAAAGCATCCAATATCGAGCTTACGGAAGAAGTATCCAAGCGCTTCGGAGCTGACAAGCTTGTTGCATCGATTGCCAATCTTGTTGAAGTCAATGAGCATAAAAAGCTTTTGGAAGAATATGTATCTGAGATACTCTTTATGACATATACAAGTTCAGAAGATGCATGTAAGGCTACGAAGCTGCCTGTTATCGCCGTTATACCCGATGACGACGCTTTGGATAATAACGGTATGCCCGAGGCTGAGTTAAAGAGGCTGGTTAAGCTGTGTAAGATCGATAACTTTTCCGGTATAAGCGGTGATGTAATAGGTCATGACCTTGACAATATACAGCTTATTAAGAACCGTCTTAAGGAAAAAGGACTCTACTCTGATATTCCTGCAGCAGCAGACGGTAAGATAACGTGGGCGAACCTTAAAAAGATAAGTGATTCCGACGGCCTTGTTCCCGTTATAGTTCAGGATTACAAGAACGATGAGGTTCTTATGATGGCTTATATGAACGAAGAAGCCTTCAATAAGACGCTTGAGACCGGCAATATGACATATTACAGCAGAAGTCGCGGCAAGCTTTGGCTTAAGGGCGAAGAGAGCGGTCATTTCCAGTATCTTAAGTCGATGTATGTTGACTGTGATTCCGATACGCTCCTTGCCAAGGTTGAGCAGGTCGGCGCTGCATGTCATACGGGTAACAGGACATGTTTCTATACCAATATCTTTGAAAAAGAGACGGCAAGAGGCGGTAATCCTCTGTTAGTCTTTAATCAGGTTATGGATGTTATACTTGATCGTAAGAAAAATCCCAAAGAAGGATCTTATACCAATTATCTTTTTGATAAAGGTCTTGATAAGATTCTTAAGAAAGTGGGAGAGGAGACAACTGAAATTGTTATTGCGGCCAAGAATCCCAATCCCAACGAAGTTGTATACGAGATCAGCGACCTTTTGTACCATTTGATGGTGCTTATGGCCGAACGCGGTATTACGTGGGAAGAGATCACGGAAGAACTTGCGAAGAGATGATCGGTGATATGACTCGGAGATATAGACATGAAACGGAAGATAAAGATATCGTTTAATTCACCTGTTGTGCTTTATTTTGCCGCAATCAGTTTTGTGGTACTGATATTGAATTATCTTACAGCAGGACACAGCAATAAACTGCTGTTTATGACCTGGCATTCAACGCTTAGATCACCCCTTACATATATAAGATTCTTTACTCATGTGCTGGGGCATTCAGGCTTTGAACACTTCATCGGCAATATGGCATATATATTGCTTTTAGGCCCAATACTCGAGGAGAAATACGGCTCGAAGGTCATACTGGGTGTTATAGCAATAACGGGCCTTATAACGGGATTACTTAACTATATTTTATTCCCCAATACGGCTTTGTGCGGTGCAAGCGGAGTAGTGTTCGCATTTATATTGCTTACATCATTTACCAGTTTTAAATCAGGCGAAATTCCCGTAACATTTATACTTGTTGCCGTAATATTTATTGGTCAGCAGGTCGTTGAGGGAGTATTCGTACGTGACAATATATCCAATACATCGCATATTTTAGGCGGAATTGTGGGTTCTGCGATAGGATATAATCTCAATAAGAAAGGGTGATACAGATGTCAAAAATCGATTTTAAGCCCGGTAATATGCTATATCCGCTGCCTGCGATAATGGTAAGCAGTATGAGGGAAGGTGAAAAGCCCAATATAATCACATTAGCCTGGGCCGGGACCATATGTTCGGATCCGGCGATGGTATCGATTTCAATACGTCCGTCGAGATATTCATACGATATAATCAAAGATTCCAAAGAATTTGTCATTAATCTGGTAACGGAAGAGCTTACATATGCCTGTGATTATGCGGGAGTCAAGTCGGGACGTGATATTGATAAATTTGCTGAACTTAAGCTTAATCCTTACGTATCCGAGTATATGAAGACACCTGCAATAGCAGAGAGCCCCGTTAATATATACTGTACGGTTAACGACATTTTACCTTTGGGTTCGCATGATATGTTTATAGCAACGGTCAAAGGTGTAACCGTGGATGATAAATATATGGATGAGAACAATTCGTTCAGACTTGATAAAGCAAATTTGATGGCATATTCACATGGAGAATATTTTGCACTGGGTGATAAGTTGGGTTCTTTCGGATATTCCGTAAAGAAGATTAAATAAGAAAAAAATAAGGCACAACGTACGAAAAGAGAGGTACTTTGTGCCTTGAATATAGACATCTAACTATTCGCAAAAGAATAGTTTAACGAATAGTAAGCCTACAAAAAACCTTTTTTAAGTATATTTCAACCATCCGGCTTACTGATTCGTTAAACTATTGGTGTATATATATAATATTCTGTTATAAGTCTTCTTCTAAAGTTATATGATGGTTGTCACACCATCCTTAATTATTTATATAGTCGTTCTAAGTTTGTCTATGAAGTTGGCGATCGCATTCTCCGAATCGGTTGTCTGTTTATCTTTAGGATCGATTAAAACAACCTGTGCTTCAAGTGAATCGATTCCTATGAACTTACAGAGTTTATCTAACGCTTTGTCGCCACCGTTGCCGGCCATACATGTGAATGCAGCGATTCTTTTGCCGGATAACGCTTCTTTGTTTTCCTTTATGAAAGTTTTAATCGGAGGCGCGAATGTAGATGCCCATACGGGAAAACCCAAGATGATCCTGTCATAATCAGCTGCATTGAATTCATAAGGTTTTAGAGCGGGTTCTTCGCCCATTACAGCACTTTTTCCGCCCCAGATAAACTTCTTTGCTCCTGAATTGGGATATGCCTTTACAGGCTCAATCTTTATAACATCTGCATGTAATGCATCAGCAACTTTCCATGCAGCATACTCCGAATTACCTAACATTGAATAGTATATTACAGCTGTTTTCATCAATAGATTCCTTTCATTATTTTATCTTCCGGCTTCGGCGCCGTATAATATCTTTGCTATCTCAGAATCCTTATCAAGGATAAGAGTGTTATTGTTGCTCTTAAGCGATGCCTTGAGTGCATCCAGGCTTCTTATATAGTTATAGAAGTCTGCTTTATCCTCATCATTATATGCATCGGATAATATCTTCATGTACTCAGCCTCACCTTCGGCAGTAAGAGTCTCCGCCTGCTTTTCCGCATCGGCAATTGTAATTGTGACATTCTTGTCAGTCTCATTGCGAATCTTCTGTGCCTGCGCCTCACCCTTTGCCTTATATCCTGCGGCTATATTGCCACGCTCGGATATCATACGCTCATATACGGCAGCCTTATTATCATCGGGCAGATCGAGTGCCTTAATTTCTGCCGTAAGAATCTGGATTCCGTATCCGGAGATATCGGAATTGGATTCTTCCGTAATCATATTGGTGAGTTCGATTCCTCTTGCTGCAATAACTTCATCCTGTGTCATTGATGAAATTGTATTCTTGGTTGCATTATATACCGCAGCGTCAATTCTCTCTTCAGCCCTTGCCGAATTGCCGCCAAGAGTCTGATAATACTTCATGACATCATTAACGGTCCATATAACATAGTCATCGGCTATCATCGACTTCTTATCTCTTGTGATAACATCTGACTGAGGAATATCATATATACGGCTTCCGTCATAGATTGCGAACGTAGACTGTATAAAAGGAGTCTTAACATGGATACCCGGCTCCTTCTGTATGCCTACTACCCTGCCGAACTGTTGAATTAGTACCACATCTTTGTAATCAACGGTATAAAGGGATGAGAATACTGTTATGATTGCAGCTATTCCGATAATTATTCCTATTACTTTCTTCATATTACTCGCCCTCCGTTTCTGTATTCACTTCAGGGCTTACAACCGAGCTGAAGCTCTCAAGCGGCAACATGGTCTGTGTACCGCCGTCCGTTATTATTACCTTAAGCGAAGGAAGAACATCTTCCATCGTTTCATAGAACATTCTCTTCTTGGTTATATACGGATAACGCTTATACTGCTCATACATCTCGTTAAATCTGACTACCTGACCTTCGGCCTCGGCAATTCTTGCTGCCTTGTCAGCCTCAGCTCCCTGGATTATCTTGTCTGCATTTGCTTCAGCAGCGGGAATCTGCTCATTCTGATAAGCAAGAGCATTGTTCCTTGCGGTATCAGCTCCCTGCTTTGCTGTCTCAACAGCCTTAAATGCCTGCTTAATCTCATCTGTCGGAGGCTCAGAGTCCTGTACGGTTATATTAACCACCGTAAGGCCGATATTCTGCTCAGTAAGCTCCCTTATCATATCTTCCTTAACATCGGACTGAATCTGACCCTTAGCGGTTGTCATGGCCTCATCAACGGTATAATCGGCAACAATCGATCTGATGCTTGATAAAGCGATATTCTTAAGTATCTCTTCAGGATTATCCGATGCATAGAGATAAGCAACGGGATCGGATACCCTGTACTCAAGATAGAAATCAATATCAAGCAGATTGAAATCAGACGTAATCATGATTCCGTTGGTCTCATCGGTTATGTTCTGACCGTTATTATCTATGGTATATCCGACACCGGTTCCGTGGGTTGTAATATCCACATAATATACCTGCTGGATAAGCGGAATCTTAAAATACAGTCCGGCAGTATCGGTTCTAAGTACCTTACCGAACATTGTAACAACGGCATTTTCCTGTTCCGATACATTATAGAAACTGCCGCTTACAATCGTAATAAGTACCAGAGCAATTACTGCAAACTTTATGTACTTACCTAACTTGGGACTCTTTTTGATGTCATCCACCACTTTACCGTCCCGTTTACCGAAGTTAAAATCAAATTTGTTCATATACCTCCTCCTATTTAAAGGATATGCCGCATGATACGATATATCCTTATTTTTCATAACCTATATAAAAACTCTTTTAACTTATCTTAGAGAAATATTCCGTAAGCTCCTTAATCGGAATTGGCCTTGAATACTTATAACCCTGAAGATACTTGGCGGACATTTCTTTACATCTTGCCTCATCATCTTCATCTTCAATACCTTCGTACAATATCGAATAATTCATATCAGAAAACATCTTGGCCAAATGCGATACCATTTCTTTCATCTTCTGATCATTGCTTGATGCAATGACGAGCGAACGGTCAAACTTAATGATATCAAAAGGAAGTTCCATTATTCGCTCAAAATTGGAATAACCGGTTCCGAAATCATCAAGATAGAACTTGATTCCGCTTCCTTTAAGTTCGTTAATTCTCTCTTTTATTATCTCAAAATCACTTTCATTCTGAGATTCGGTTATCTCTATTGCGATTTTATTATGCTCAATCTCGTTCTCCCTTATTATTCTCTGAACAGTTGAGCAGAAATCATTGTCCCTGACATCAAAAATCGAGAAATTTACAGATATTCTTCTGACATTATAGCCCCGCTTAATCATTGTATTAATCTGTCGGCATGTCTTATTAAGAATAATCTTTGTGAGCATATGAACACAGTTGCTGCGTTCGGCTATGGGAATAAATACATCGGGAAAAACCATACCGAGCTCCGGAAGTTTTAACCTCATCAAGGCTTCAGCCGTATCATATATGCCCTTCTGTATATTAAATACGGGCTGACAATATACCTCAACTCTCGGATCGTTTAAATCCTTACGTTTAACAATATCTTCTAGCTGACTTAAGATATATACCTGGTCATAGAATTCCCTTATATCTTTATCTTCTATACGATAGATGCTGTTAATAGGCATCTTGCGATGGATATAATCGATAAAGGCTGCATAGTCTTTATTGGCACTTAATCTCTCATCGCTCATGATCGATACAATCTTATAATCCTTTTTATAGATAGGATAAACCTTGTTAAATTCACCTATCATCTTGGAGTATGACTCCGTGTACCTTGGATTCAACTCTGTATCTATGACCATGATCATATGACCGCCGGATAATTGGAAAAGATTGGCTTCCTTGAAGAAATTTGTAACAAAATACCTGATCGTACTTAGTATCTCGGCAGGATATGTTCGCCCGTTCTTGTCGAATTCCGGAAGATAAAGACTCATAAAGAGCAGTTCTTTTTTCTTATCATAGCTTGACTTGATCTTATCCTCAAAAGCGGCAATTCCCAAAGCTCCGCTGGAAATATCGTACGGATTGGAATGAACCAGATACAAAAGCGCTATAACCGGGAATGTGAATGTCGCTGATGTATAGGATGACTGCCTGTGAACCTGCTGAACGCAAAGAATAAGCACGGACAGACCTACCGTTATGGTTACACCCATAATAACCTGCTTAAACACTTTATCTCTGTATTTGATAAGAAGGTATCCAAGCAGAAACAGATATGCAACGTAACCTATGGGGAACAACGGAAAGCCCATATGTATTCCGTTATTGTCATCAATATAATAGCCTAAATGTGTGGCGGTTCCTATAACTTCCCACAGCGCTAATACGGCAAATCCGATAACGGCAATTAAACCGTATCTTTTGTCATGACGTTCATCAAGACGCATCGGCTCCTTCATATAATAAACATAGTGAACAAACATTCCGAACAGACAGATGTGATATGTCGTTCTGAATATATATACAGGCAATTTGATGGGATAAACATCCAGATAATTAAGCAAAATATGATACAGAATATTGGATACCGCGCTTCCGAACAACAAAACTACATTTATCTTAAGATACATAAATGCTTTGGTTCTGTTGATATATGCAGTCTTAATCAACACTATGAACAATATACACAGTGCCAAAGTCAATATATCGCCTACAGGCGTATAATTCTGAAAAAATGTAACGGTATCGCTCATAAATATATTTTAATTCGACACAAAAAATGTGTCAATGGTACTAATGGCTTCCGGGGTTATCAACAACATCATTTGCGTCGCAATGTGCTTCATGGAATCTCTTAAGATCATCCGCATCGCAATTGGCAGCATGTTCCTGTTTAAGCTCAAACATTGCACTCATTCTGCGCTTTGCGGCACGTTCTTCGGCAAGTTGTCCGGCAAGCCAGTCATGATCTCTGTCATCCATAAGACGATTGATTGCAGGCTCTTTTGCCGCTTTTATCATGGATGCTCTTTGGTCATTCATAGCGGATACACTCTTTATGCTCGGAGTGGTATTTGGCTTGGCTACGGTTGAAGAAGTATTCGATGAGCCGACGGTTGAAAAAGTCTTCTCCGCCTGTATTCTGCCCTTTTCAATAGCTTCTTCAATGGCTCTTTGAGCGGGTGATCTGTAGTTGGGATCGCTTAAAAAGCCTTTCTTTCCGTTTTGTTTAACGGATCTTCGTACCCTGTAAAATACCCATATTATAATGCAGGCATATACAATTACAACCGAAACACCGTACTTCATTACTTCTCCTTTCATTATCAGGGAATCAAATCATTCCCTCTCCCGCTTTCTATCCTTTTGACATATGTCTCGGGATCATCGACCATTTTGCCTAAAACCATGAAGGCATTCATTACCATTGTCTCTTTATTGCAAGTGGTCGGATTCTTCCCGATTTCACGAATCAGATTATACTTATCCATCTGCCAGACATATATGTCGGACAAAGCATAACCTGCAACTTTCATCTCGTCTTTAAAAGTATGATTCTCGACATAATAGACGAATTCGTCATATAAATCGGGCTTAATCAACATCATTTCCCAGAGTTCGTCAGCCCAGTCGTTACTCAGTCCCGCATATTCACATATATCCTGTAAAAAGCCGAGTACTTTGACTTTTCTGGCATCATATAAGATTCCCATAATATTCAAATGCCTCCGCTGTCATCGGATCGAGCGCTTTTGATGAACGCGTAAGATGCTTCATCGTATTGCCGTATATATGACAAATTGCCTTTTTAATATCTGTAAAGGCTTCCTGCCTGATATCCGTAAGCTCCGGATCATGTGTCCTGTTGGGTTCAATATAATCAGCCGTAAAGATAATCTCTTCAAGCACAGTCATACCCGGATGACCCGTTGTATGCCATCTTATGGCATTTAGAATCTCTTCATCTTCAATATCGTATCTCTCATGTGCCAGATCCGCTCCGACTTTGGAATGAAGCAAAGCGGGATTCTCTTTTTCGACATCACTGACATCAATGTCATGCTTATGACAATATGTCAGATACTCCTTATCACTCATATATTTTGCACAGTCGTGCAAAAGGCCTGCCATATAAGCTTTAGCTGTATCCAAGCCAAGGCTCATCGCAAGACATGCCGCGGTATGAGCAACACCTAAAGTATGCGTAAATCTTCTGCCGTCAAGTCTGTTATAAAGATCTTTATATATATCTTTCTTATCCATTACTGTACTTCGATCTCTTTGCCGTCTCTCCAAATATGTTCAAGATCATAGAATTCACGGCTTGCATCATCAAATATATGTACTATTATATCACCATAATCCATTAATACCCAGTTGCCGGTATCATAACCTTCCATATGGTCATAATGTACGCCTATTTTGCGCATATCCTCTTCCAAATAATCACACAAAGCGTGTACATGGTTAATATTGCCGGCGGAAGCAATCACAAAACCGTCCGCCATAATTGATATTCCGGATATGTCAATGACTTTGATATCCTTGGCCTTGTGCTCATCCAGGCTGTTAAATACCGCCTTAAGAATTTCCGTATTCTCCAATTTATACTCCTTTTATTGAAAAAGCGGCCGAAACTGCTTTATCGATACAATTCATTTCTCTCAATAAATTTTAGGGTATGCTCGGCTATCATGTAACGAACACTCTTACCCTGTTTAATTCGCTCACGTATCTCAGTTGATGAGATATCGATATACGGTGTGTTAAGAATAAAGATCTGCGCACCGTATTTATCCTTCATCTCTTTGGCCTTATCTTCAAGGTCTTTAAGGCTCTGGCCTTTTCTTACCGCAACTAAGATTTTGGCATCTTTCATTATAATCTCGGGATGCATCCACTGATCCATCTGAAAAAGAGCATCCGCACCGACTATAAGATAATAATCCGTATCGGGATTCAGTCTTTTGAGTTCTTCCAATGTTTCGTAAGTATATGAATTACCCGGTCTGTCAGTCTCAATCGTGGATAATGCAAAATGCGGATTGTCTTCTATTGCTCCGCCCGTCATCGCTATTCTCATTTTTTTATCAAGTACGATATTCGGGTCCTTAAAATGAGATATGCCCGTAGGAACAAACAATATCTCGTCAAGTTCATATTCGCTGTAAGCATGCTCTGCAAGTATAAGATGTCCCAGATGAATAGGATTGAAAGTTCCGCCTATTATACCTACCTTTTTGACTGTACTCATGATCTCCTCCTGTATTATAACGGAAGTATTATCTTCGGCTTGTCCTTATCCGGCTTATACAAAACAATCTTTTTGCCTATTACCTGCACCACCTGCGAGCCCGTACGTCCTGCCAATGCTTCGGCAATTCCTCTCGGGTCATCCATGCAGTTTTTAAGCACGGCAATTTTTATAAGTTCCTTCGTATTGAACGCTTCTCTGATGGCTTCCACATACTCAGGAGTGATGCTGCCCTTTCCTACCTGGAATATGGGCTCTATATTCATGGCAAGTCCTTTAAGATATGCTCTCTGTTTGCTGGTCATTATTGTCTCCTTATTTATCCGTAACGCCTATTTGTAATAGTCAAACTTAAGTCCGTACATTCTAACGGTATCACCTTCGCTGCATCCGAGTTCTTCAAGCTTTGTAAGGATATCATTCTCCTTCATAAACTTCTGGAAGAAAACAAAGCCCTTCTCGCTTTCAAGATTGGTATATCCGAGCATCTTCTCAATTCTCGGACCTTCAACAACGTATTCGTCTTCCTCGGCATCATACTCAACGGTAAACGGTTCACTTGCAAGGTTAAGCACATCATTGGGATCGTACTCCGCTTCAAAGATGACAGGCTTATCATCCAGATCATCAAGCATCTGTCTTACTGCATACAGAATATCCTTAACGCCTTCTCCCGTAAGAGCACTCATCGGGAATACCTTATATCCCTTGGGTTCAAACTCGGCTTTAAGCTTATTAAGCATCTCATCCCTGCTTATCTCGGCTCCTTCATATAAAAGGTCGAGCTTATTGGCAGCGATTATCTGCGGACGCTTTGTAAGTTCCTCATTATACAGCGCAAGTTCTTTGTTAATGGCATATATATCCTCTATGGGATCTCTGCCTTCGCTTCCTGCAGCATCAACTATATGTATTATAACCTTTGTACGCTCAATATGGCGTAAAAATTCATGCCCGAGTCCGACTCCGTCCGCAGCTCCTTCAATAAGCCCGGGTATGTCGGCGACCACATATCCTGCAGCGTCCTTAAGGTCAACCACACCAAGATGAGGACTTAAGGTCGTAAAATGATAATTGGCGATTTCGGGTCTTGCATTGGATATCTTTGTTAAGAATGTACTCTTTCCGACATTCGGGAATCCGACTAATCCGACATCGGCTATAACTTTAAGTTCAAGCTTAAGCGTAAGTTCCTTGGCCGGCTGTCCGGGCTGGGCATACTTGGGTGCCTGCATCGTACTTGTGGCATAATGCTGGTTGCCGTTACCGCCTTTTCCGCCTGTTAAAAGCACAAATTCCGTCGTATCGCCCGACATATCGACTATAACCTTATCGGTTTCGGCTTCTTTTACAACCGTACCCATGGGTAATTTAAGAACAATATCCTCGCCGTTTTTACCGCGACAGTTCTTCTTTTTTCCTTCTTCACCGTCTCCGGCCTTGTATTTTCTGACATGACGATAATCGGCCAAAGTATTGACACCGTTATCAACCTTAAGTATCACACTTCCGCCGTTGCCGCCGTCACCGCCGTCCGGTCCGCCGTTGGGCACATATTTCTCTCTTCTGAAAGAAACGTGGCCGTCTCCGCCTTTTCCGCTTCTTACATATATAGTGGCTCTGTCTGCAAACATATCTTTCTCCGCTTAAACCGTTACAACATCATAAATGGTAAAAAAGGCTCTGAACCAATGTCCAGAGCCTTAAAGCTTTTAATTCCTATTCTTCAACCGGATATACAGAAGCCTGCTTCTTGTCTCTACCGAGTCTCTCGAATCTGAGAACACCATCTACAAGTGCATATAATGTATCATCGCCGCCGCGACCAACATTGTTGCCGGGATGTATCTTTGTTCCGCGCTGTCTGTATAATATATTGCCGGCCTTAACGAACTGACCGTCTGCTCTCTTGGCTCCAAGTCTCTTGGCTTCTGAATCTCTACCGTTCTTTGTAGAGCCGACACCCTTCTTATGAGCGAAGAATTGAAGGTTCATATTAAGCATTGTTCTACACCTCCTCTGTTTCTACCTTGATGTATTGTTCACCGTACTGGTTCGCAATACTTATAAGTCCAAATTCAAGACTATCCATTAAAAGTTTTGCTCCCTCGGATAGTTCCCCCATGAAATAGCACTGTATAACACCATCTTCCTCGTTCGTTGTGACTGAAATCTCATCATCCAGAAAATGGTCTATGCTA